>JAEIGA010013656.1_pt1 | contig 12359 bp, 6 predicted proteins | sample 9270691 | NCBI WGS metagenome assembly JAEIGA01 (sample SAMN17057246, study PRJNA624740) | gut metagenome | biome: biome; isolation source: fecal sample | host: Bos grunniens | place: China: Xizang | collected 2019
ATCTGCCATTGCGATTACTTCTTTGATAGAAGGGATATATTCAACATATTTTGCATAAAGAGTAACATCGCCTATACCTTTAACAAAAGTTACTTTTTCTGTATAAGTTGTATCTTTGTACCAACCTTCGAATGTGTAACCCTCTTTATAAGGTGCATTCAAAACTACAGAATCATTTTCAACATATTCTTCAGGGTTAACGAAACCAGCTTTCCAAGTTCTTTGGAAATAGCTGATATCACCAGCTAAAGTATAGTCAGCAGATACAGGCCAACTAGCTCTCACTGTATTTGAGAAGAATGCTGCAAAATTGTAACGAAGGTATGATGCATTTGTAGATGGAAGTGTTTTTTCTTGTTCTGCACATTGATAATCCATGTAAGTAATCAACCAACCAAAATCGGCTTTAAATGCAGAATCTTCCAAAAATTTAAGGTCCATTTTAGCTGCTTGAGTTGGAATACCTTTAGTAAAATCTGCAAGATCATCCAATGCAGTCCAAACAAGAGTGTCACCAGAAAATGCATTCCAAACTGTATTCAAATGAGAATACATGTCTTGTTTGTTTTTCCAACCAAAGTCGTTGGTAACACCACCATTAAGCTCATAGGTAATTTTACCTTGAGCAAAAGTCACGAGACTAATAGCCAAAGCGGCTACTAAAAGTGTAAACTTTTTCATAGTTTAAAAAAATTAAAAAATTAATAATGTGTATCTCTTTGTCGTCGTAGCTCGTACGTCATCAATTCGATACGTTAATAAAAATATAAAATAAAAAATTGATTTTTTCTAAAAAAAGTTGGTTTAAGTATATTTTTTAGTTGACGGTTTTCTTCGGCACACCTATGGTGAAGGTATGGCAAGGGTAAAGATAGCGATTTAATGTTTTACAACATGTTTTAATACTATATCGCCAACTTTGATTATGTAAATACCATCTACAAAATCTGGAATTTGGGTCGTCGTTGCTGATGTTACACCTTTTGCAACTACACGACCTGTAATTGTATAGATTGTATAGTTTAAGTTTGCAGGTGCATACAATTCACTATTTAAAATAAAAATGTTATCTACTTTAACTGAATTAACATCGGTGTCAATTTTATTATAAGTGACTTTCACCACTTTAGAAAATTCGGTATATGCAGATTCTGTTTTGAGCGTTGCTACTCGTATATAGTAATCGCCTGATTCTAATTCGGTATATTCAGCAGAATAGACACCCATCTGAGTACGAATGTTTTTTGTTTTACGACCTGGGAAATGATCCATGGCTGAGAGTTCAAAACGGAATCCATTGTTAGGAGTTTCTCCTACTACAACTTTAAGCGTAGATGATGAAATAATATCACCATCTGCTGGTTCTATAATTATAGGAGCTACCATAACTACCTCTTGCGTGGTAAACATTATTGGATTGGATATGGCATTCACTCCTGATGAAATTGCTTTTACTCTTACATAGTAATCTGTATTATAATTGAGAATGTCTTTAGGTATAGTTAGTGATACCTCTTTTGTTTCTACTGAATACAAGATATCTGCTGCACTAAATGTGCTCAATTTTGCTATTTCGCAAATGTAATTCACTCCGCTACCGACATTGTCCCAAGTGATTGTTGGTGTAATTGATACATCAGATGCGCCATAAGTAGGAGATATAATAGAAAACATTTTACCTGTGAAACTTCTTGTCTCAGACCAATTGCTTCGTGCATTTGCTACATTTGCTTTTACTCGCCAAAAAACTCTGCACGATCCATCTATTTTTGCTATTTGTTGAGTAAAAAATGCTGATGTATCGACTTGAATGGTTGCAATCAATGAATCGAAATCTACATCGTAAGCCAATTCTATAGTATAACTCATAGCTTCTGCAATATCTTGCCACACCAAACTTGTTGGCAAAACAATTGACGCATCGTTGATTGGGGCTACTAATTGAGGTGTTACATCAGGTTGTACCTCTTCATTCAAAAAACGTGGAGCAAATTCGTTTACATAATCATCAATTACTGTAACGGCAATAGCATGAGTAGCTGCAGATATGCCATTTGGCAATTGGTATGATGTATCATAACTCATACCTAAGAAATATTTAGATGCCACTGTTGCTAAAGCTGAATTACGCTCGGCTTTTGGAATTGCATAAATGCCATAACGCAAAGTTTTATCGTCATTCCAAGTTAACATCTGCCCAGATAAACTCAAGTCTGTTACCATCGCTTGTTCTTCTACACGATACCAAGGAAGCGCAGGAGGCAATACTTTATGCGCATAAACAGTAGATGTTAATTTATCAATAAAGCCGCTTGTAGTTAGTTTATTAGTAGAAAAGAACACCATACCTGGAGCACCTTCTTTCGCTGAATTACGATTAATAACTATTTCATTAACTGTTTCTTGAGGATAGAAAGCTCGCATCATGACATCTTGACGTTCTGGGACACGAGCAAAAACGCGATCTTCGTTATATTGAGATGCAATATTTTGCGTTTCTACTTTAGAGGTGTGTTGCGTATTTATTGGCTCGCCAGATAAATCTGACAATGAACAACTAACATAATTATGTCGACCAAATTTATGGGCTACAACACCCCACCATGGAACAATTTTAGAATAATCGGCTTTAGCTCCTATAGTCCAATATACTTGTGGTGAAATATAATCTATAATATTTTGAGAAATCCATGCTACGGGGTCAGAATAAATGCCATCGTATTGCCAATCGGAACCAGCAGGACAGATAGTAATGCCATATTTATCAGCTACAGATTGACTAGTACAAGCAACACCCGCAGGACTAATACCAAAGCGTACCCATGGTTTACGAATTTTTATTGCTTCATAGACATCTTTTACCATAAAATTTACTTGCTGACGACGCCAATCACCACGACTAAGTCCGTCTGGATTATATTCATCATACTGCTCTTGATCTTTATCATTTGTCATACCTCCATTAGGATAGAAATAATCATCAAAAACAATACCATCAACATCATATTTGTTAAGAATATCAACCACTATATCAACTATTCGCTGACGAACTTCAGGAATGCCAGGATTAAGAATTACGTTGCTTCCACACTCTAACAACCAATCAGGATTTGTATTGGAATAATCGGTAAGCAAATTACCAAACGTAGCCTCACTTGATGCATAACGATAAGGATTTATCCACGCATGACACTCTATTCCTCGCTTGTGACATTCATCTATTACAAACTGAAATGGATCATAATTAGGAGCTTTACCTCGCTCACCACAAAGATATTGACTCCATGGCTCATATTTTGAATTATAAAATGCATCAGAAAAACCACGTACTTGAAAAAAACACACATTCATATTTGCCTCTTGATATCTATCAAGAATTGCACACATCTCTTCTTTTTGACTTTTAGCTGCAGTCTCAGTGTTATCACGAGTAGATGGCCAATCAATAGCCCACACAGTAGACAACCATGCACCACGAAATTCTCGCTTTGGTATGGTGTACTCTTGTGCCTCTACATCAATGCACAATGCACAATACACAATGGATAGTAATATGAATAATAGTTTTTTCATATTCAATTTATTTCACTTTGTGATAGCGCAAGGTTTCAATCTTGCACTACCTATATACTTATTAGAACAATTTACTTGGATTAGGATTAATTGTTACGGCATAAGCATCTACATCCTCTACAAGATAGTGAAGCTTATCTGTAGTAGGATCGTAATAAACAATACCAGATTTTACACTTGAACTACCAGAACGCAAAGCAAAATAAACACGACCAGTAACTTCATCTATAGCTAATTGAGTTATGCCAACAGGTTCATCTGGTGCAGCTCCTTCTCTGTTTTTATTGGCAGCCGTTGGTGTTATCTGAGTACAACCATTACCATCTTCAAAATATTTTGCATACGGAGTCAATCCTTTAGTATCTTTTATTTTCTCAATATCAGAAATTGTACATTTGTAAAAACCTTCGCCAGAACCCCACAGTGTAAAGAAAAACTCTTGTGTTGCTACATTATAAGCAAAAGATTTAGCCAACGAAGTACCCAATGATGTTAATAAACCACCAGAAGAAGGAATAAGCTCCTCATTTGGCAAAGCGGTTCCTTCTGCAAGAATATCACTTGCTTTAAATCGCCAGATACCTCTACCATTAAATGTTTTACCCCAATAATAAGTATCATCTATTTTAATCAAATTTGATGATATCGCACCATAAGAAAGACCACTACCATAATAACCAAGAGTATTATTCTGCACCCAATAAGGGAATGCTGTAGCTGAATATGTTGCATTACGAGTAGAAAGAGGAACAGTAATCAAACCTGTATTACGATCAGAATAATAGAGATTACCATTTTCGATATATCCAAAGAAAGGGTCTTGGAATGCAGGACCACCAACATTACTAATCATTGTTTCGATAGTAGATGCATCTTTAGCCATAATCGTAATTTGACCATCACCCAAAACACCATCTACGTCATTTATATAATAGAATTGTTTACCTGCATCAAGACAATAGAGTTTATCTTCATGACAAAGGATATTAAACATGTGTTGTCCAGCCGAAACACCCATATCGTATGGTTCGATAACTACACCTTCAGAAGGTGTAGCAGGGATTTTAACCGCCATAATATTACCTTCTACAACAGCATAATAAAGAGTAGGGGCAAGAGTATCTAAAGCTACTTGTACATTTTTCTTAACAACTTCAAGATTACGTCCACCAAGCACTACTTGCAAACTTACAGTCTGCGAACCTACTTTTGCGAATTTAACTTTACCAAGATCTTCAGGCATCCCCACAAAAGATGCTACTGGTTCACCAGCTTCGTTGGTTGTTCCCTCTGGAAATGTCCATTGATATTCTGCAGGAAGATTGCCTGGATTTGGCAAATCAACTTTAAATGAAATATACGATGACATAACCTGACAAAGCGAATCTTCTTGAATTAACGTAACTATTGGTTTGATATCAGAAATGTAAATTTCATTTGTTTTTGTCAAACCATCAGCCTTCAATGTAACAAAAAATCTACCTGCATCTGCAAATTGATGCTCAATAGTATCACCTGTTACCTCTGCAGTACCATCACCAAAATTCCAAACACAATCAGTAGTAACATCTACAGTTGGATAAAATTTAATAGTAGCACCAACATAATAGTCAAGTTGATAAATATCATCACTCACTTGATAAGTAAAATTTAATAATTCTTCTGGAAGATCTTCTACTTCAGGAATATGATCTTTACATGATGTAAAATTAATTGTGAACAAGCACAATAATAATAATTTAAATAGATTCTTCATAGTGCTTATCTTTAATTAAGGTTTATAGTTGTAAGTTTAGTCAATCCTGCGATTCCTTTTGTATCTAAGCACTTAAGTTGTGCATTAATGAAGTAACTACGTGAATATGAAATACTCAAATTACCTTTACCATCATCAATCAAATCTTCAAACGTTAAAGTTTGAAAAAGAGAATCAAGAGGAGCAGGAATTACATGACCAACAAAATGAGAATATTCGGTTTGTGAATTTTCGTCAAACGAAATTGTTGCGTATGGTTTAAATAAATCTACACGCCAAATTGAATCTGTTGAGACAAGTTTTTCAAAATCTTTATATGCAGCATCAGGATTTGACATAAGATAACTATAAAGGCTATCTTTAAAATTTTGCATAAAATTATCACCAAAATTCAATGCTGCTTTTTCTATTGTAAATTCATCACCCCCCCATTGCACACGTGCTAATGTATTCGAAGTTGGAAATGTACCATCGAATTTATAAGCACGTTCTTTCACGTTATAACTATCCTCTTTATGTTCAAATTTTTTGATACAAGTAGAGATACGTTGTATGTTAGAAATCTCTGAAGCTACAGTATAAGGAGAAGAAACAACCCAAGGAGCCGAAACGTTTTTGCTAACTGTTTCATGTACATCATACCACACCTCGAGATGCGAAATAGGAGTATCTTCTTCAATTGTATAATACTGAACAGAAAATGCAACATCTGAACCAGCTGAAACAACAGTATTAGGTATAGTCCAATGCACTTGAGGCGCCATCTCTCCAACATGCACAAGATCATCCATTATGTCATGCCTGTCACATGCAACAACAGATAACACGGCCAACCCTAATATTAAATATTTTAAATTTTTCATATCATATAAATTTAATGATGTTAATATTTATTTTTTAAATAACTCTGGATTAGAATACATCCACTCACCATCTCCAAAGTTAGTGATTGCAGTAGTATTACCTGGTTTCTGCCAAATCATACGATTACGCATCCAGTCTGGATTTTGATATATACCAAGACGTTCAAGCTCTGTTTTATTATATTTTTCTTCCGTTTCAGGGTCGGCAGAAATTCTATTCATCCAAGCATTTGCCGAGAGTTTAAAATTAGTACCCTTATCATTTGCCGTATTCCAATGCGGTTCATAAATATTAAATGGGCGTGTCAATACAACTTTTTCAGTAAAATTGGTTTGCAATACAGCTGATTTTTTAGTATTAAATACTTTCTCTACATCATATACATAAACATTATCGTATTGAATACCATTCAAAGAAGAACTATAATTATAACGACGAACATCACACCATTGCTCAGGTTGAAGATACATCGCAACATATTTTTGTTGCATAAGATGAGCAATTGTAAAACCTGTGGCAGGAATACGCAACTCCTCAAATATAGCCAAACGCTCTTCCTCAATTATACCAAGAGTGCCATAAACGCCATAACGATTAAAACTTGTACGAACAGCTTCAAGTGTTACATTACGCGCTTCGGCTTTATTGCCTTGCCAATAGAGAGCCTCCGCCTTAGCAAACAAAAGTTCTTCTTCTGTAATAAATGCAATATAACCATCGTCCTTAGTATAAGGATTTGTTCTATCGGTAGTACAATACAAATCAGGAAAATATTCGGCTTTATAATCTGTTCCAAAAATAACATCCATACCTATATTACTTTTCAACGAGCGAAGAGATTTGTTTTTATTTGCATCACCCCGAGGCTCCATCATACGATCTGCACGAGGGTCTAAAGAAAACATAGGCACTTTTTTCTTCTCCTCTTCTGTCGCTACACCATTATCAATACATTCAAAAGAACGTTCAGAAAACATTGTTGCTCCAGGATAAAATCCCAAAATAGATGCCATAAATTCAGAAGGGACAGCACTTGTCAACAAATTTTCACGAGCTTGTGCCCAACCAAGATTCATCTTTGGCTGAGTTGGTCCCCACATGCAACATTGTTCTGCTGTACCACCATCAAATTTATAAATTGGTTCTGTCCAAGAAGGGTCACCTAAAGCCTCTTCAACTGCATCAATAACAGCCTGACATTTAGAAATATCTTGATTAGGAATTTGACGAAGCATTACACGAGCATAAATTGCTTTAGTAAAAGCACGCCATTTACCAAGATCACCAGCAAACATACGATCTTGTTTTTCATCAATCACACCATTTGTCGGACAATTAATCCATTCTGGATCATCATATAATTCAATAAGATCCTCTAATTCTCTTTGAATATACTCATAAATATAACTTTGGTGCTCATAACCAGGAGAACCTGTACGATCTTCAACTGTTTCTGCATAAGCATAAGTTTCACGCAAAGGAATATCTCCAAAAAGGTCTGTTGTCAACAAAAGAGAGTGAAGACGAAGAGTTCGCGCAATAAGAATATAATTACGTGCATTTTTCTTTTCTGCATCTTCAATAAGATAAGTAGAGTTTACACCTACATCAATATAACAACGACGCCATTGTGGGTGACGGTTTGCTGTAAGCCATCCTCCCCAACCATTTTTATACGGATAAGAAGAAGTTGAAGCCTTACCTGTTGTAGTCAATGATTGCGCTATATAAATACCATACTCAGCACAATCATAAACATTTTGTGTGGCATAAAAAAGCAATGCTGGTAACACTACATCACATGTAACTGTAGTAGGTTGATCTGGCGATGTATTCACATCCAACCATTCTTCACAGCTATTCATTGTTGTCATCAATATCAACGACGCCAATGCTATATATAATACCTTTTTCATATATCAAATTTTTTAGAATGTTAATTGGAATGAAACATTATAACTACGAGTTGATGGCACTGCATAATTATCAATACCAGCAGAACCTGTACCCGATGCACCCACACTCGCATTTGCTTGAGGATCTGAACCTGTATAACGAGAAATCAAAAATAAATTATTTCCTGTAAACGAAAGTTTAATACCCTCAATACCTTTTACTCTCTTAAGCAACGATGAAAAATCATATCCTAAGGTCACATATTGCAAACGAATATAAGAACCATCTTCAAGGAAGTTTGATGCCACATTATAGAATTTTTCAGAAATTGTTGTAGCATCGAGAACAATAGGTGTTGTATTTTGAGAATAAATAGGATTACCTGCCTCATCTACACCTGTTTGAACTACTCCATCCCACACAACTTGACGACCACGATAATGTTCAATAGATGGATGCATTCCTGATGACCATAAACCACGACCCGTAACATTTACCACATCACCACCTAGACGACCTTCAAACAATGCACTCAACGACCAACCTTTATAACGAACTGTTGTATTAAGACCTGCCATAAAATCTGGTTCACGATTACCAATCAAAATACTTTTAGCTGGGTTAATTTGTGGATAACCATTCTCATCACAAATAATTGTACCATCCTCTGTACGAAGATAATCAGAACCCAATAAACCTGTTGTTGAACCTCCTTTATAAGCCACAGGGAAAATATCACCATATTGTGTTCCTTGAATAAAATCAACATCATCTGGAAGATCAACTACAACACCTCTATTCAAACCAAGATTCAATGCTGCTGTCCAAGTCCAACCTCCACGCTTAATAATATCTTGTTCTAAAGAAATTTCAACACCATGGTTTTTAACAGAACCCTCATTACGTGTTTGCAATACATAACCAGAAGTTACAGGCACACGTACAGTCACAATTTGATTATTTGTTTGAATTGAATAATACGCTACATCTAAACGTGTACGACCTGCAAAGAAACGAATATCAAGACCAACCTCCCAAGAAGAAGACATCTCTGGAATCAAATTAAAACCTGTTGAATAAGATGGATTATACGAATATCCACCATCTGGCAATGTTGGATATTGACCAAAACGACGGTCAAAAAGATAAGCAGGAGCATCTTTACCCACCATCGCCCAGTTACCTCTCAATTTCAAATACGAAAACCAATCATTTTTGGTATCAGTCATACCTGGTATCAATTCTGACAAAGTCACACCACCAGTAATAGATGGATAGAAATATGGAGAATATTCATAGAGAAGAGTTGATGTCCAATCCCAACGTCCTGTTACAGAAAGCGAAGCCAAACCTTTATAATCGGCACGAATCTCACCAAACACACCTGCCCAACGACGCTTACTATGAGTTACACTGACATCATCTGTACCTTTAATATCCGAAACATTTGCCATACTATACACACCAGGCACAATAAAATTACGTCCAGCAATACTATTCGACAAACCAGTACGCTGTTTAACCTCTGCACCAACCATAACATCCAAACCAAAATCACTTGGAAGATCAGCATGGTAACTTGCATTAAAATTAGCTGTCAACAATCTACTCAAAGACGAACTATTACTATAAGAACCAAATGATGACTGATTTGCTGAAGCCACTTGACTTTCTGTAAGATATTGGTGTGTCAAAAATGTCTCTAAATCATCTGTTTTTTGTGCATCTGGCACAAAATTAGTATCACTAAAACGAGGAACTGCATAACCATCATAAGAATAATTATTCTGGTCCATACTTACACGCGCTGTGAGGTTAAACCCTTTTACTGGTGTAGCCGTAATAAAACCAGAAAGAATAGTACGTGTACTAAGATTAGTTCCTGCATCTTCATAACGGCTCCACAATGGGCTATATGGCGAATTTTCCTTATCTTCAGTAAAATACAAGAAACGAATATCACCCGACTCTGTTTTATAATTAGTAATATCATCATTTATTGGCCAAGAATAAATACCCGAGATACTACCTGCTCCACGATATTTGTTATACGTAATATTTGCATTAACACCTGCCTTTATATATTTATTAGGTGTATATGTAGCCTTAACCATTGCTGTAACTTTTTGCAAATAATCATTTGGCACAATACCATCATTATTTGAAAAAGAAGCCGATGCAAGAGCTTGAAATTTTTCACTACCCCCAGAAAGAGATAAATCATATTTATGATACAAACCAAAATCATTGAAAAAATCTCTCACATTATTGTACAACACATCATCTGGTTGAACCATAGGACCCCAACCATTTTTAGTCTGTTCACGATAAAATCCATTCGAACCAGGCAAATATTTTTGTTGCACTTCTATCAAATTTGCAGGAGTATCAAACTGAACACTAGCATTAAATGTTGTCGAAAGTTTACCAACACTAACTTGTTTTGTTGTAATCATCAAAACACCAGAAGCTGCTTCTTGACCATAAAGAGCAGAAGCTGCAGCACCTTTCAAAACTGTAATACTTTCAATATCATTAGGATTAAGGTCACCCACTCCACCCGTAAGAGGCATACCATCCAACACAATAAGTGGCTCATTTCCACCTGAAATAGATGTAATACCACGAAGTATAAGTTGAGAACCCGAATTAGGAGAACCTCCACCTGTCGTCACATTGACACCAGCAATACGACCCTGCAATGCATTCAAAACATTAGCAGATTTACCCTCTGTCAAATCGTCTGAACCAACATTTTGCACAGCAAAGTTCAAACGTTTCTTTTCTTGTACAACGCCCATTGCCGTTACAACAACCTCATCCAACACCTCTGCATCAGTAACAAGAACCACATTTTGCATTGCATTTTTCACCACAATCTCTTGTGTCTTCATACCCACATACGAAACAACAAGAGTTTGCCCTTTATCTGCTGTAATAGTATAATTACCATCAAAATCGGTAATCGTACCTGTCGATGTACCCTTCACAAGGATAGAAGCTCCAATAACAGGTTGCCCATCATCTTTCGATGTAACAACACCTGTTACTGTCAGCGATTGTGCAAATCCTAATTGGACCATCATACACAACGCCGCGATGATTAAGGAGAATTTTTTCATAGAATTATATTTAGATTAGTTATTATTATACGCATCGATAGCAGCTTTCACCTCTCCATGCATCAACAACAAATTCTTAGCTTGATCATATGGCAACCCAAGTTCTTCCACAATCATACGAGTTCCTCGGTCAACCAATTTAGCATTAGAAAGTTGCATATTCACCATCTTATTACCCTTAACACGACCCAACTGAATCATTGTTGTTGTTGTAATCATATTAAGAATCAACTTTTGAGCAGTACCAGACTTCAAGCGCGTACTACCTGTTACAAATTCAGGTCCCACAATTGCCTCAATAGCAATATCTGCCTCTGCAGCAATAGGAGTATCAGGGTTACAAGAAACCGAAGCCGTTAAAATTCCATTCTCACGAGCATGACGCATAGCCCCTATAACATAAGGAGTTGTACCCGATGCTGCAATACCAACCACCACATCCTTATCACAAATATTACGATCAAGCAACTCTTGCCAACCCTTTTCAAAATCATCTTCAGCATTTTCCACCGGATTACGCAACGCGTGCTCCCCACCAGCAATAAGACCAATAACCAAAGTATTTGGCATACCAAAAGTTGGAGGAATCTCCGATGCATCAAGCACTCCTAAACGACCACTAGTACCAGCACCCATATAAAAGATACGACCACCTTTTTTCATACGTGGCACTATCTCCGAAACCAACCTTTCAATAGCAGGCAAAGCTTTCTCCACCGCAAGAGGCACTTTCTGATCCTCTTGGTTCATATTGTACAACAATTCACCAATACTCATTCGATCAAGATCGCTATAAAGCGAACTCTGTTCTGTTATTTTATCAAATGCCATAATATTTTCAATTCATAATTTATAATTCCTAACTCCTAACTCTTATGGTATTCCACAAGCCCATCTATAGGATTTTGCATGATTTTACCCAATTTTACTCCACAAGCATCAGCAGCCTCAGTCAACTCCTCATTAAAATAAAATGCAATCGAACCAACAAAGCCAACATCAAAAGTTTGCCACTCATCATATTGTTTTATATTTCGATTGAAGAATGCCTTAAATGCCTCAACAAGCAAACAGTGAATATAAGGATGCTCTCTATGTGCCGACATAAACTTCGTAAACTGCGCCAACCAACGATTAGGGAACGGTTG
>JAEIGA010013657.1_pt1 | contig 12359 bp, 13 predicted proteins | sample 9270691 | NCBI WGS metagenome assembly JAEIGA01 (sample SAMN17057246, study PRJNA624740) | gut metagenome | biome: biome; isolation source: fecal sample | host: Bos grunniens | place: China: Xizang | collected 2019
AGAGATTTTACGTTATTTTTCCCAGAGCGGAGATAGTTAAGGTGGAGGTCAGTGATCAATGAAGATACTATTTATAGGAACGCTGATGATCATATACATATTGGCGTGTTACGGACTGGGTAAACTGTTGGACCGCGCGCTTGGCGGTGAGGATAGGAATAAAAAATAAACTCAAAGGAGAAATTTAAAAATGAAAGTAATTGTAAGAGCAGAAACAAAAATGAAAATTGGTCCGATGAATGCCGTGGTTCTTAACGGCAAGGTGACAGAGCTTACCGAGGAGCAGGTCAAGTCTATTATGGACGGGCTTTCGGGTACTGTCAAAAAGGGAAACAGAAGGCTGTCCTGCATAAAGGCGGGAAATACCTTTAAGATAGGCGAGCATGAATTTATCGTGCTTAAGCAGAGCGGCGACACGACGGCAGTGCTTTCCAAAGATCTTATCGGAAAAGACGTTGTGTTTGGAGATACTCCGGACTTTGCAAAAAGCAACATCAAAAAGGAGCTTGACAAGTTTGCGATTAAGATTGACGGCATAATCGGGGCCGATGCGCTTGTTGTTCACATGGTTGATCAGACTACTCTTGACGGTATGTGTCATTACGGAGTAGCAAAGGCAAAGATGTCGCTTATGACGATTGATCACGTGAGAAAATACGCGGATGTGCTTGATAAGCACAAGGTAGACAAGTATTATTGGCTTGTGACACCCTGGAGTACTCCCGACAGAAGATATGAAACGTCTATGTGCGTGGTCGCGCCCTCGGGCTGCGTCCGCGACCGCAATAGCAACGACAACATCGGCGTGCGTCCGTTTTGTGTCTTAAAATCTGACATCTTTGTATCTTAATTTATTTCACGGAGGAATACATAATGAGTAGCGAAAAAGTAATGGCGGGCGAGATCGCCGCAGGTGAAACATTTTTTGTCGCGGGTGTTGAATGGATCAAGTTTCCGGAGAAAGACGGCAAGTTTATTGCCGTAGCAAAAGGATCTCTTGGAGATAAGATCTTTGACAAGAGCAGCAACGATTTTTCAAAAAGTTCTTTGCTGAAATATCTTGAAAAAAAGGTCTTGCCTAAGATCACGGCAGAGATTGGCGAAGAAAACGCACACGAATTTGAGACGGATCTGTTTTCTCTTGACGGTCACAGAAAGTACGGAAAGATTACATCTAAGATAAGTCTTCCCACCTTTGATTTTTACAGAGAAAACAGAGAGGTGTTTGACGAGCATCATCTTAAGGTCTGGTGGTGGCTGGCTACTCCGAACGGAGAGAGTTGCTTGGTTGTATGTGTCGCGCCCTCGGGCGACGTCAACTTCTACTTTAGCGACTACTACGGCAACGGCGTGCGTCCGGTTTTGCTATTTTCCTCTTCTATCTTTGTATCTCGTGAGGCGTGATGGGAGAAAGTGACAAAAAACCTGTCCGCAAGGACGGGCAGGATATGGAGGTTATTATGATACATCAGTTAAAGCTTCAAGCAAGCTTTTTTGAGGAGAAGATAAAGGGCTTGAAGCCCTGGGAGCTGCGGCTTAATGATCGCGGATTCAAGGTTGGCGATTACATCGGGGAGAACGAGGTTATCGACAAGGACGATGAGTGGGTCGAGACCGGGCGGTTTGTTCTTGAGAGGATCACGAGCATCGTTACCGCCGAGGAATGCTCGGGGCTTCAAAAAGGATGGGTAATTCTCACCACTAATCCGTGCAAAGTAGTAGCGCGAGGACAGATATTTGCAGATCTTGATAATGTTTATCCCGTTTACGGAGGTGATGATAATGCTAACAAGAATACCTGATAGAGTTAAGGTTGGTTGGAAAAATTATGACGTTGTTTTCAGCGAGCAGAGGCTGAACAGCGGTCCGGAGCTTTACGGGCAGATCGATCACGATGCGCAAGTTATTACACTGAGGGGATCGTCAACGCATGATCAGCTTTGCGCTACACTACTCCATGAGGTACTGCACGCGGTGTCTGATATGTACGGGCTTGGACTTGAGGAAAAGCTTGTTGAAGATCTTACTAACGCGCTTTATACGGTTTATAAGGATAATATAGAGCTTCAAGAAAAGAAATATTCCGCATCGCTTCCAATGAATGCGGAGGATAAATAAAAAGGAGAAAGAAGTTATGGAAAACAAAAAATTTATCGAATTGGCAAAGGCAGAGGTGGTAAAGTACCACAACTATCATCAGGATCCCGTTATCGTCATTAATGAGGATGACGTGTATGTAGTATGGTCTTGCAAAACGCTTCAGAACCACAAGGCTCTGCTTGGTACCAGAATGCCTGACGGGGGTATGTACTACGAGATTACATACAACGGAGACCGCGGCGAGATGTACGTTGATGCTTACAAGAAGGAGAAGAACATTTGCGTTGAGCTTAATGAGCCTCAGGCAGAGCTCGGACGCACGGTTTCGTTGATGATTTCTACGGATTACAAGGACAGATTCGAGGCGGAATACATGCAGCTTCTCATTCGTCGCGCAAAGCTTGAGACAATGCTTAAAAAAATGGTTGATGGTAAGCTAAACTTTATTCCGACGTGTCCCTTTGAGCTTTTGAAGGAACAGCTTGACGTAATGTCGGAATACCTCGCCATTCTTGAACAGAGGGCGAAGATCGAGGGCATAGAGCTTTGACGTAACGTTACATTTCTTATATATATGAGTCTATGCAGATGTGCTTTAAGACGAATGTCGGACAAGCCGTCTGCAATCAGGCTCGTGTATATATATTAAGTTATCGACCGCGGATACGGGGCGGGGCAGGGTGACGTTATACTCCCTCACTCTCTCTTGGGAGGAGGAAGAAAGGGCGGTGGCTTTCAACCCGTAAGGGCTCGCAGTCCACTCGGACGAGAGCAGCCGCCGAGCTGTTGGAAGGCACCGCCCGTATGGATGGAAAAATAGAGGACAAAGAGGAAGGTCAAAATGGCACAGGCATACAGAGAAGTCAAGACTATCACGGGGAATTTTGCGAGGGTTCACATTTTCCCCGTTCGTGCGTACCAATACGGTCGCAAGAAAAAGCACAAGCCCACGGGCGCGGCTATGGCCAAGCTCAACCGTGAGATGAGGGCGAGACGGCTCGCCGATCTCATTCATCTCAATTTTACCAAAAAAGACCTTCAGCTCAAGCTTGACTACTCGGACTTCAAAAAAGAGCATGGGCGGAACCCCGAGCCCGACGAGGTCGTCAAATACATACGCAATTTTATGCGCCGTCTCAAGCGCCTATACGCGTCGATTGGGCTTGAGCTCAAGTACGTATACTGCTCCGAGGTCGGTGTGCGCGGTCACATATCTCATCATCACGTCATTATTAACGCCGGAGTCACGTATGAACAGCTCCGCGCGTTATGGCAGGACGGCGGTGTTTGGATGCGACGTCTCTATTTCGACCGCAAGGGCTGTTACGATCTTGCAGGGTACTTTGTAAAGTCCAAATATACATACCGTTCCTATACCTGCTCGCGCAATCTTATTCGCCCCGAGGAGTCGGGAAAGAACAAGTGCATCTACAAGAACGACTATACCGTGCGTCAGAAGCACGTCGATAAGATGCTGGGCGGCGAGGTAGAGGACATCAGGAGAATGTATCCCGGCTGGGAGCTCGCGGAAATGCCTGATATTGCGCAAACGCTTGACACCGATACGGGTGAGTTACGGCTTCCTAAGTGGGGAGTCTTTATCACGTTATACCTTTATAAGCCCGAGGGGCTGTCCGACGCATCGGACTCTTACGCGAAAAAACAGGAGCTTTCAAGCTGGAGGGGAGAATGAAAAAGTGGATAGATAACAGTGTTTATGACGTGGTCGTGGCGACGGTCGGTGATTACCGCCGTATGAAGAAGCTCATAAACGACGGAACGGTCACGCTTGAGCAGGCCGTGGTCTTTGCCAAGAAGATATCCGCCATTGACAACGCGCTCGTTGCCGTTTGTCAGGGAGACGGAGAGAGGGCTCGCGAAGCCTTATTGACAGATATAGCTGAGAGGCGAGGCTTTGAGCGTTGCATTTCAAAGAAATATTATCCCGCACGGAATACCTTCTTGCGCAGAAAGGAGCGTGCGGTCTGTCTCATTGCCGAAATGCTCGGGCTTCTTGAGGACCGAAGCGTCAACGACTGACTTACTACGGACATTTTTCCGCCGACTTGGCGCGCGTTATGCGCGCCTATACGTGTTTGTTTATATATTTTTTATTTCTTTAAAGCGTCCGAGGGGCGCTTTTTTTTTGTTTGCGGTGGGGAGCGGGGAGTGAAGAGTGAAAAGTGAAGAGTGAAGAGTGAAGAGTGAAGATGGGCGGGGAGTGAAGAGGGAAAAGTGAAAAAGTCCCAAAAAACGGTAACCATTTTGAGTAATGTTTCTGTTATCATCAAGTAGACAAGGGAAAAGAGGGCTTGATTGGAGGGGTTTTTTTGGCTCAGAGCAAGTATAAAAAAAGATACGCGAGGGATATAAGGGAGTATTTTTTGAGGTTTATAGAGCTTCGTGAGGATCCTGCCGAGACCGATAAGGCAGAGCGGAGCGGTATGATACACGTTCGTATTGATGGGGACGGTCAGGGGAAGGTGGAGAAAGCTCCCTCCGGGGGCTACCCTACGCTGACTAAATTTGCCATCAGCATTGGTGTCACGACACGCACTCTGCGTAATTGGCGCGCTGAGTTTCCCGAGTTTGACGAGGCCTGCGAGTTCTGCGAGGATATCTTCTCGGACGTGCTCGATGAGCGGGCTCTCACGGGCAAGTGTGACGGTCGTGTGGCTATGAAAATACGCGAGCTAAAGGCTAACGCAAAGCGTGCCGAGACGGGTGAGAGTGGCGTTGGAAAATTCAGTATTGACGTGGTGCGGCACATTGCCGATAATCAAGGGCTTGAGCTCAAGGAATGGAGCGGTAAGGTAGAGGAAGATGAAAGCTATAAACCGAAAGCAGATTAAATTGTCGGCTCCTCAGCTGGCTTTTTGTCAAGCTTATCCCGATGAGGTCTTATACGGAGGAGCGGCAGGTGGCGGCAAGAGTGCGGCTCAGGTAATAGACGCACTCTTTTACGCGATAGAGCACGAGGAATCAAAGCAGATAATTTTTCGTAAGACCTTCCCTGAGCTTGAAAGATCTATCATTCGCGAGTCGTTTAAATTCTACCCCGGTAAGCCCTTTGCAAAGTATAACTCTACCAAGCACGTATGGAGCTTTTACAACGGCTCTATTATTGAGTTCGGATATTTACAGAGGGAAAACGACGTTTATCTGTATCAGGGAGCGGAGTACGACGTTGTCAGGTTCGACGAGGCAACACACTTCTCATACGATCAGGTGACGTATCTGAGATCGCGTATCAGAGGTCCGCTTCCTTATCCGCGCTGTATGAAACTTTCCACAAACCCGGGAGGAATCGGACATGTGTGGGCCAAGAATAGATTTGTTGACCCCGTGCCGCCCTTGAATTACTTTACAGGCTCTGACGGCACGAGGAGAATATTTATTCCCGCAAACGTTGATGACAACTTTGCACTCAAGGAAAACGACCCCGGGTACGAAAAGAGACTTGAGGCTATGGGTGACAAGAATCTTGTCGATATGCTCAGATGGGGTAAATGGGACGTTATGGAGGGTCAGTTCTTTAGTGAGTTCGACCGCAGGTATCACGTGGTCGAGCCCTTTGACGTTCTCGGGGACAAGGACGTTAAGCTTTACCGTTCTATCGACTACGGTCTTGATATGCTCGCGTGCTACTGGTACGCCGAGCTTCCGCCGTCCTCGGTTAATCCGCACGGCAGTGTGTTTATTTACCGTGAGCTTTGCAAGCCTGACCTCACTATCTCCGAGGCGGCGCGGCTCATCCGTGAGGCTACTCCTACAAGTGAGCGCATAATCTGCACCTTTGCTCCGCCCGACGTGCTCAAAAACAGAGACAGAGTGACGGGACGAAATCAGGGGGACATCTTTGCGGAGAACGGGCTTTCGCTCACAGAGTCCAACAATGACAGAAAGGCGGGGTGGCTCGCGGTCAAGGAGTTCTTAAAGCTCCGCGACGGTGGTCGTCCCATACTTAAGATTTTTTCGAAATGTACCAGCCTAATTAAACATTTGCCTATGCTTATGCACGACGACAGAAATTACGGTGACGTCAAGACTGAGCCGCACTACATCACTCACTCGCCCGATTCGCTTCGGTATTTCTGTATTCAATGGCACAGTCATCACCCCATACGAGAGCACGAGGACGGTGAGAAAAGGGTGTCATATCCCCGTGACGTGCTCGTGGATTATCGCCGCGCGAGTCCTCGGGGCAGGGCGGATATTGAGAGGATGATGGGCGGAAAGCCCAAGCTGTGAGGGTGGAAAGTTGAAGGTTGAGAAATAAAAATAAAACAACATAGATTCGGGTCGTTTGCCATTCGGCACGGCCGAGATTGGAGGAAAAATGAAAATCACATCAAAAAGCGGGCAGGAGCGGCTTGCCGAGGTGCAACAGCTCTATTCCAAGGCTTGTTCGGTGTCTGATCCGCAAAGAATGAAATTTAAACAATGGGATGCGCAATATCGCGGCGACCATCAGATAGACGGTCCTACGCTTGACGATGAGGGGGAGGAGGTCAACGTGCCCAAAAAGGCTGACGTGGTGTGGAACATCAGCTTTGAGCTCCTTGAGGGCTCCATCGACACCAACATTCCGCAGCCCTTCGTTACTCCCGAGCTCAAGTGTGAGCACCACATACGCAACGCCCGACGTGTCGAGAACCTTATAAAGATGCTTATGGACAAGCACCCCTTTGAGATCTATAACGATTCCGAGGAGCGCACTGTCAAAAAGTTCGGTCTTGCGGGTATGGAAATTGAATGGGACGTTGAGTCGGGCACTCACTCGGAGGTGGGAGAGATACATGTCTCTACTCTGCGCCCCGTCAACATATACCCTCAGCCCGGTATCACTAGTATAGATGACTGCGACTACGTGTTCGTTAATTACATAACCACCAAGGCGGCGCTAAAACGAAAATTCAGTCTGTCCGACGAGGATATAGAGAACACTTATCTGGAGCCCACGTACGACAGCGGCTCGGACAGCTCTATATACGACGAGGATGTGGTCACGCTCACTGTTATGTGGTACAGGGGCGAGAAGGGAGATATCTGCCGCTTCTCATATTCGGGCGATATCATACTTGAGGACGATGACGACTACTACTCCCGCAAGGTAGAATACTGCAAGACCTGCGGTCGCCGCCGTCAGATATGCGAAAAGGACGAGTGCTCCTCTCCCGACTACTATCTAAACAAGCTGGATTACGACGAGCTTTGCGAGGACATTCAATGCTCCGACGGGCGTATCATTCCAGCCTACACCCCCGAGTTTAAGGACGGAGAGATGGTTTATGAGACGGTTCGTATGCCCGTCACCGCCGCCGACGGCTCGCAGGCTATGGGCGACGTGGGCGGTGTGGAGCTTCCCGCCTTTATGGAGGTACAGATACCCAAGATGAAAAAGACGCGCTTACCTTACTACAAGCCGCAGAAGCTTCCGCTTTCTGTGAGATACAATATCAAGGACGACGATTCCTTTTGGGGCATTTCGGACATGGAGGTCATTCGCGAGCAGCAGCAGGAGTGCAACAAGCTCACCTCGCGCATACACGAGGCTATAATGCGCTCGGGAGCAGCGCTTTTTAAGCCCAAGGGTACAGAGGTCGCGCTCAGCAACGGTGTGTTTGACAACATTATAGACATCGACAACTCAGTGGACAAGAATCAATTCGGACTCTTTTCCTACTCAGTCGACGTGTCGCAGTGGCTCATCGAGCGCAACAATCACAAGGAGCAGGCAAAGCGCTTACTCGGCATAAGTGACTCCTTCCTCGGTCAAGCTGACAACACCGCCAAGAGCGGTTACGCCAAGAGCGTTCAGGTCCAGCAATCCGCGGGTCGTCTCGCGTCCAAGAAGATGATGAAGCAGGCGCATTACGCCGACGTGTTCAGAATTATCTTTGAGCTCTATCTTGCCTTCGCTGACGAGCCCCGTCAGATACATCACGAGGACAACTCCGACTGCGCTCTTGCCGCAGAGGAGCGCTTTAACCGTTACGACTTCTACGAGTTCGACGGCAACGTGGGAAAGTGGTACATCGACGACAACTACACCTTTGCCGTAGACCCGAACGGCGCGCTTGAGCAGCAATACCCTCAGCTTTGGGAGCTGGTCAAGCAGGATTACGCCTCGGGAATGTACGGCGAGCCCACGCAGCTCGACAGTCAGATATGCGCTTGGAGGCATTTGGAGCAACTGCGGTATCCATTCGCTCGCAATATCGTTGAGATGAAAAAGCAACAGCGCGATCAGATGATGGCGCAGGCTATGAAGGGTCAGATGTCTCCCGGAACAGAGGGGCAAGGAGGCGGGGCGGCAGGTATGCCTCAGGCTGTGCAGGGTATGAATACGCAGGGCGGCACTCGGGTCGCTCCGCAAGAGAAAGGAATGATGTGATATGGCTAAAATACTTCAGGGTATGAATACGCAGGGCGGCGCTCAGGTCGCTCCGCAGGTCAGGGACTATACTCCCGGGAGCAACGACTTTTTGTCGTTCGCAAACACTATGAACAAGAACGCTCAGCTTGATATGAAAAAGGATCGGCGGACCGTCGGGGACGCCGGTCCCTACAAGTCGGCGAGGGTACAGACCGCGGAGAACGTAGAAGGACGGACCGTCGGGGACGCCGGTCCCGTCGTGTCTTCTACGCCCTCGGCACACCCGAGGGCTATTGGCTCTGTTGTGTACGGCAATATAAGGAGCAATTTTAAAAAGGTACTTGACGACTCCGCAAAGGGAATTGAGGCAAGATACGAGAGCTATTTTAAAGGTCAAGGGAACGGAGGTAATATCTGATGTCAGTCAATGATCAGGAAAACATAGTAATAGACCCCGAGGACGAGTCCGTCACAACGGGAACGGAAACGGGAACGGGAACGGACGGAACGGGAACGGAAACGGGAACGGACGGAACGGGAACGGAAACGGGAACGGACGGAGCGGAGGCGGGTGTTAAATTCGCAGACGTCTACGGCTCTCCCGTGTCAAGCTCTAAGCTTTCTCAGGAAGCCTGGGCGGAGCGCGAGGGCTACGACATCGAGGGAGACTTCAAGAACGCCGCGGCGGATCTGGAATATGAATACAAGACGCATCTTTCCACTTACGGTGCCAATGCGGAAAAGCTTTATCAGATGGGGCTTTCAAACGCGGGTGTATCCGATATCTACGGCGCTAACGCATATTCGGCTTATCTTTCGGCTATGAACGATCTCAATCTTGAAAAAATAGAGCAGCAGAGGGAATTGAAAAGGCTTTACTCGCAATATGCAACTAATTATGATGATACACTCAACGCCGACGCGACGGAGGCATATAACTATATACTCAGCAATAACCTTTGGAACGGTGCGAATGCGGACGTGGTCAAGAATCTTCTTCTCAATCAGGGCTACGGTGATGAGGCCGTCTATGAGGCTATGAGGAGACTTGATGCTGTGGATCCCTCGTGGCTTCAGAATCAGAGAGTCATGGCAGCTTATAACTCTGTTCAGCAGAGCTATCTTGGCCCTGAGTCAGCGGAGCACGTCAAGAGCTTGCTCTCTGCGGCGGGTTACACGGATCATGAGATAAACGCAGCTATGACGTTGCTTGAGAGCGGCTACAATGCGAGCAAGGCGGCTGATGACAAGGCAACGTTTGAGGCAAACAAGCCTTTGGCGATACAGTACGCATTGAAGAATTACAACGGTACAAACAAGCAGACGGTTCTTGACTACATTAAGGCTATGTACGGCGATGAGATGGTGGCGCACGTGGACAGTGTGCTGTCGGGCTTGAGTCCTGAGACCTTGACATATCTCAGTGATCAGACGGTATTGAGTGCGGCCGAGAAGTATTCTTCGCAATATGTGGGCAACGAGGAGTCGGAAAACAGCATCAAGGAAAAAATGCGCATGAATGGTATGAATGAGGCTCAGATCAATGCGGCTATGGAGATCATCAAGTCCACCTATGACGCTAATCCTGACGTCATCGCGGCGAAGGAGCAGGAAACCATAAATGAGATGCTTTATCAGTACGGTCCTGCATATAATCCCGCGTCCTCCGAGGCTATTATGCAAGACATGGGTATAAAAGACCGAAATCTTGCGCTCAAGATAATAAGGCAGCTTGACGAAAACTTCAGGAAGAACGTCGCTGCGGGATACAACGCTTGTAAGGAAATGTATAATGATGGCGCAAGTATAGACCAAATAAAGAACGATCTTGAAGTGAGCGGATACAGTAAGTGGGAGATCAATGAGATCGTCAAACGCTTGGGAATGAACGGCGGCGCGATACGCACGCAAAACGTCAAGGAGGCTTATTCCTATATCATTTCCAACAATCTCTACAACGGCAAGAATATTGAGAATATAAAGACCCAGCTTGAAAACCTCGGATATGATGCGGAGGTTGCAGACGAGGTGGTCACGATGCTCTCTAAGCTTGATATGAGCGAGTATCAAAACCAAGATGTCTTTGACGCGTACACCTCGATATCCGACATGTATAAGGATATCGGCTATAATGGTTCTGACGCGCAGAAGAAATACATCAGGGATGTGCTTGGGCTTGTTTATGATGAGGATACCATTGACCGAGCCATAAAGCTTATGGATTCCGGTAAGGCGGTCACAGATGAGTACGAAGCCGGTCAGCAAGAGCTCACCGACGATCAGATAAAAGCCGACGGTGTGAATGCTGTAAAGAATCTATTCTATGACGCGGAGGGCAATTACGTTTACGACGGTAGCGAGACCGCAAAGGCGAGCATCAGGCAGAGGCTTCGCGGCTCGGATTATGAGAAGTATACTGACGAGATCATCGCGCAGATGGACGCTGACCTTGCCGAGCTCAAGGGCGCGGCGGCGGAGGATTACGCAGACGCAATTGTTTCTGACAATCAGGCTACCCTCGAATCTTTAAGTCAAAGTTTGATAAATGCCAATAATCAATGGACTTCGGGCAGCGAGGATCATAATAACATTAAAACAACCATCCAAGAAAAATCTGCCGGTTTAGTGAAAGAAATTGCGACAAATATTTACATGGACCCTAATAAAGCACTATCTTTATTGGGTGTGTCTGCCGAAGATGTAACTTTCACATCTGCATCCGGTAAGGATGTTAGTTGGAATCAGGCAACGGATGACGAGAAAAGATATGCGGTGATGAGCGTATTGGCGGAATACTGCAAAGAAGGTGTTATTTCCGGAGATGCATTTAAAGAATATATAGAAAAGTGCATACCAAATGAAATATCTTATAGTGATAGCATAGGAGAAGTGTTAGATACTGTAATGGTATATAAAGACATGAAGTCACAGGGCTATTTGAATTCAGATCAGTATGATAGCATTTTCAATACCATATCTAAATATATCACATTTACCGTAGGAAGAATTCCAAGTAAGTCGCAGGTTGTGATTAAGGCTACATCTGGTGATACGATAACTTTACAAACAGACTCGACGGGAATAAGTGTGTCTGATAAGGAAATAAAAGAAAACGGGTTGAATGGGGATTGTTTGTTGTCGTACGGCGGTAAACTGTATGTGTATAGTCACGTGGAGAAAAGTATGCGTCAGGTAATCGGAGGGAAAAATGTGGATTGGTCCACCGAGCTTAAAGGACTTGTTCTCAAAGATGCAAAAACATTTACCGCTTTCAATCAAACAACAGAGGGAGTAACGACAGAGACAAGAACGGATCCGACAAATATTACAGGAGGAACCAAAGAAGTAATAATATTGCCCGATGGCACGGAAATCAAAAAGCCGGAAGATTATAAAAATCCTTACGGATTTAATTGAGAGAGGTAGAAAATATGGGAAATATGCACGCTGGATATAGGTATGCAGTCAAGTTGAAAAATAAAAACAACAAAAAAGCAGACAGAAATATGCACTCGTCCTCACCACAAAACAACGGCGGGGTGCTCGGGGGGCTGGGGTATGTCGGCGGCAGTATTGCCGCCGGCATAGGCGGTGTCGGTGAGGGTATCGTTGATATCTTTTCCGCCGCAGGCTCTGTGCTCTCAGGAGACGTCGAGTACGCTAAATACGTTTTTAAGGATAACGTTGTGGGAGATTGGTATGCGGATATTACCGAGGAGTATAATCCCGGTGGTGTTATGGAGTTTATCGGTAACGTTGGGCACGGTATAGGACAATCGGCATACTTCCTGCTCGATGCGGTCGCTCCCGGCTTGGGCACGGGTATGTTTTTTGCGGGGATTTCCTCGCAGGGAGTTTCAAATGCGGCGGCACAAACGGG
>JAEIGA010013658.1_pt1 | contig 12359 bp, 9 predicted proteins | sample 9270691 | NCBI WGS metagenome assembly JAEIGA01 (sample SAMN17057246, study PRJNA624740) | gut metagenome | biome: biome; isolation source: fecal sample | host: Bos grunniens | place: China: Xizang | collected 2019
AATTTAATTCAATATTACTTTTTTATCTTCTGATTTGTACGCCGCAAGTATTATTTTTACAGCGTCTACCGCCTCTCGTATGGGAACGGGAGACTCTTCGCCCTTTTCAATAGCTTCATAAAACTTGTTTATAAGGGTAAAATGGCCGTTACCATAGCAGGATTTACCTATATAATTATCGTCACGCTCAGAGGAGTAATGGAGAGAATTATTCAGGTAGACACAGGAATCCACGATTTCGATTTTATTAAATTTAGTGTTGAAGCAAATCCTTATCGAGTCGGGACCTCCTGCAGAGGTAGTAGCGTAAAAATTCGCAATCCTATCGGTACCGAAGCCGATAACACCCTCGCAGGAATCTTCAACCTCAATGGTTTCTTTGAGATGGTGGTTTGCAGTTGTGGCGATAACCGAGGTGGGAGTTCCCATAAAATGCTTCAAAAGGTCTATCGTATGAATTGCTTGGTTTATCATAACTCCACCGCCCTCTGTGGCATATCTTCCTCGCCATTCGGCACTCTTGTAATAGTCTTCACCCCGTTTCCAAAAGACCGAAGCCCAAGCGCTTAAAGCGCCGCCGTCTTCGTCGACGAGCTTTTTTGCGGCAATTGTTGCGGGAATAAAGCGGTTTTGGAAGCAAACGCAGGCGATTGCCTTACTTATCTTTTCTGCCGCGATAAGAGCATCTATTTCGTCCCAAGAAATACACAAAGGCTTTTCCAGAAATACGTTAATATCTCTTTCGAGCGCTTTTAGCGTCTGAGATGCATGAAGATAGTGAGGCGTTGCTATATGTATTGCGTCGAGCTTGTTGCCTTCGCATTCAAGCAGTGCATCGTAACTCTCGTAAACCTTAGACGAAAGGGAATACTGCCTTGCTTTTTCTTCCGCTTTTTTGGTATTAATATCGCACAAAGCTATAATTTCAACATTCTCGTTTTTTGTGAGCGCATTGAGATGGTTATCTGAAATCACTCCGCATCCTACGAGTGCGACTCTGTATTTTTTGCTGTACATAGTCTTATCCTTGTATTTCTGTTTTCTCGTTTACATGATGGGGTTTTGATATAGCGATACGAGCTTTAAGCTCTTCGTAGTAAAGATTCTCGTCTATGGGAAGCGTTACGTCCTTTCCGAGCCAGCTTGACAAATGCATGGCATTAGCAAGCTCGACACCCTTAATGCCATCAACGGCAGGAGCGTAAAGTTCCTCTTTACCGAGGATAGTGTTAATCACGTTGTTGCATATTCCTGCATGCTGAGGGTTATCTCCTTCAAGCTCAACCTCTGTTTTTTCAATTTCGGGAAGAGCAAAGCCGTGAGAAGATGCCATGCACCATTCACGCTCGTCAACTGCGAGTTTTGTGTAGTAAAGCTTTCCGTTCTCGTAAAGAAGTGTTCCCTTAGTTCCGGTGATTTCGAAGCGGTTTGTTCCGGGAGCATCACCGGTTGTAGTAATGAATACTCCGGTTGCGCCGTTCGGATATTCGCAATAGCAGGTAACATCGTCTTCAACCTCAATGTTGTGCCATTTGCCGTTATGGCAGAAGGCTCTTACCTTGCAGGGGGACATGCCGACAATCCACTGGAATAAATCAAGGTTGTGGGGAGCCTGGTTATAGAGAACTCCGCCGCCTTCGCCCTTCCAGGTAGCGCGCCAGTCGCCGCTGTCGTAATACTGCTGGGTCCTGTACCAGTCCGTGATTATCCAGTTAGTACGCTTGATTCTACCGATAGCGCCTTCCGCTATCATAGCCTTCATTTTCTTGAAAGCAGGGTTAGTGCGTTGGTTAAACATAATGCCAAGAACCTTGTCAGAGGTTTTTGAGCGCTCAATCATTTCTTTTACCTGGAGAGTATAAACGCCCGCAGGCTTTTCAACAATACAGTGTAAGTTGTAGTCCATTGCAAGAATTGCAAGGGATGGGTGGAAGTAGTGAGGAGTGCAAATCATAACTACGTCGCAAAGTCCTGATTTAAACATATCCTCTGCATTTTCAAAATAGGAAATGCTATCTCCGAAATTTTCTTCGAAGAAATCAAATTTCTTGGGGTTGATGTCACATACTGCAACAACCTCGCCCTCGGGCATTTTTCCGTCTAAAAAGTTCCTTGCGTGACCGCGACCCATATTACCGCATCCTACGATACCGAATTTTACTTTTGCCATGTTCCGTCATTCTCCTTTTTGAATCCAAGTTTTATAAGTAATTTTTTAAGCGCCTCTGCCGCAAAGGCGAATGCTTCCTTGTTAGTTTCAAAGGTGTATTTGCCGCGAAGCTTGTGATTGTCGATTTCGTTATACGCCGCAAAGACCTTAAGGTGAGGTTCGAGAGTGAGGAACACTCTTTCATCGGTATGACCGTTGACAATCTCCAGAATGTCTGCAATCCTGCCTTCTCCCTCTCCTGCGGGAACAATCATTTGCTCGCTGTAAATCGCATCCTTGATATGAAGGTATTTGAAATTAATAAGTGTCGCACCGATACCTTCCATAACGTTTGCATTATTCATTCTGTAATTCGCCGCATCAAAAATTCCGCCAAGACCCTCTACGTTTGTAAGAATGTCTTTAACCTCTGTGGGCATCTGACCGTAAATTTCAGATTCATTTTCGTGGCAGAGAACAACCCCTGCCTTTTTTGCCTCTGCAACCATAATTCTGAGGCGCCTTATGACCTCGTCACGGTATTTCGCAAGTTCGTCCTGCTTAACGAAAAAGCTGAACATTCTTATGTATTTGGTATCCAGCATTTTGGCGATTGCAAAGGTTCTTCTTACCTTTTCCATATAGGCATCAAAATCGCCGTCAATGGGGAATTTGCCCAAGGGGGAACCGATAGAGCCAACCTTAATACCGTTTTCGTCCAGGGTGCGCTTGAGATTTTCAACCTCATCATCGCTTAAATCGATGATGTTCTTTCCGTCAATGCCGCGTGGCTCAATGTAGGAAATACCGTTATCCTTAAGAGCTGCTATCTGGTCGGCAAGAGCGGGACCTGCCTCGTCAGCGAAGGCTGACAGTAGAAATTTTGCCATTTTACTTCTCCTTTTAAAAAAGCCCTTGCATTAATTACGCTTAAGCTTTATGTTTTTAGCGCCACGGGCGCAAGGTTAACTTTATTAAACAAAATAATGCTTTAAGCCGTTATAGCTTGTTTTCATTTGCTCGAATTCGTCACCTAAATCCGGGGCATTATCCTGCTCGACGAGAGCGTAAGGAATTTTAAGACTGTCACAGAGCTTTACAATAGGCTCAAAGCTTATTACACCTTCTCCGCAGGGGCATATTGCACCAAGGTTGTCGGTTTTCATATCCTTAAGGTGAATATTGGTAAGTCTATCTCTGCCGAGGAGCTTTATGTATTCAAGGCAATCTCTTCCTGCATACTTCAGCCAATATGTATCAAGTATAAATTGCATAGACGGTGCTTCTTCCAAAAGAATATCAAAAACGCATGAGCCACCGATATCCATAAATTCAAAATGGTGGTGGTGATAACCGAACGTAAGCCCTGCCTCTTCAATTTTTTTAATAGGCTCTTTTATAATTTCAATAAATTTACGGCAACCTTCGATTGATTCGAGGTATTCCTTCGGCATCATGCCGAGGCCGATTTGACAGCACCCGTATTCTTTGTGGTCGCGAATCAGCGCATCGGTATCCTCGATGATTCTGTCGAAAGGTGAATGAGTACAGGTTATCGGAAGGTCAAATTCTCTGACACATTCCTTAAGGAAGGTTGCATCCTTCGGCCATATTGCCGACATTTGAGCTACTTCATATCCGATTTCCTTAACACGTCTGAACGCATCCTTTAAGCCTTCGTTTGTCTTGCAACGTTCCCTTAAAGTAAAAAATTGCGCTCCCAGCTTCATAGAATATCTCCTTGTAGGCTTATTTGTTTTGATTTTAACATAGAAGCGCAAATATTGCAACTGTGTATAAAAAAATAATTATTGTAACTGTTGCAAAAACTATTGCAAAAATTGCTTTGGCGTGATATAATGTATCTTGGGATGTCAGGTAGTTTTTTTGGAGGACGATATGAACAATGCGTTTGTTTTTTCTGCCGCAAATGTAGTTTTTGAGCATAAGCTTGATAATATGAACGGCGTAAATGTCAGTATGCGTCATTGTCATGACGATTATGAGATTCTATACGTTTTAAGAGGCAAAGGAAGATATCTTATCGAGGGTGCAGAATTTGAAATGCAGCCAAGAACCTTGGTTTTTATCCGACCGTTTGAGTATCACTTCGTCGAGGTCAAGGATGTTATGGACTACGACAGATACGTTATCAATTTCTCCTCATCAGCGCTTCCGAAGGAAATGAAAAGCATCTTTGATAAAATGATTGGAGAAATGTCAACAGATAGCGGTATTTTTTACTCGCCCGAAAACATTTCGTCGGGAATTATGTCTATCTTTGACAGATTTGAGTACGCTTCCTCTGTTCCTGAGCCTGAAAGGGAGCTTTACGTTAAATTTCTCCTTTCGGAGTTGCTAATACATTTATCGGTTTCCAAAAAGCAGCTTATAGCTCACAATGACCTCGAGCTTGGTGCAAGAGTTGCAAAGTATATTAACGATTACATAGAACGCACTCACTCTCTCGATCAGCTTGCAAAGCGATTTTTCGTCAGCAAATACTATTTATGCCATACCTTTAAGAAGTACAGCGGAGTGTCTATACATTCATATATTAATCATAAGCGGGTTTTGTATGCAAAGCAGTTGATTGAGGCGGGGGAAACTGCCTCGGGCGCTGCATATAAGGTAGGCTTTGGCGATTATTCGGCCTTCTATCGGGCGTATGTTAAAATACTCGGAGTACCTCCGACGTCAGAAACAAAAAAACGAGGCGCTGAGAAAAAAAGAAATAACCAAGAGGAAAAGAAATGAATTTCGAGCTTCTTAACTCTGTAAATTCTCCGGAGGAATTAAAAGCTGTAGATAAAAAGGATATTCCGGCCCTGATTTCCGAAATAAGAGAATTTTTGATAGAAAAGGTAGAAAAGAGCGGCGGTCACTTGGCGTCTAATTTAGGCGCTGTGGAGCTGACTGTTGCTATGCACAGAATATTTGATTCGCCGCGTGACCACATTATATTTGACGTAGGTCATCAGGCATACGTTCATAAGATGCTGACCGGAAGAAGGGAGTCTTTCGACGACCTTCGTGTCCCCGGAGGGCTTTCCGGATTCACCACGAGGCGAGAGAGCGAGCACGACTGTTTTGGGGCAGGACATAGCTCAACCGCTATTTCTGCTGCACTTGGCTTCGCTGAGGCAGATGCGCTTACAGGTAGTGAAAATTATACCGTTTGCGTAGTGGGTGACGGCGCTTTTACAGGCGGAATGGTTCACGAGGCGCTCAATAACTGCAAGAAGGATTTAAAGCTAATAATTATTCTCAACGAAAACCGTATGTCTATTTCCAAGAACAAAGGCGCTTTTGCTTCGTATCTTGCAAAGGTAAGAATTTCGAAGGGGTATAGAAGCTGGAAGAGGGGAACAAATTCCTTCTTAAGAAAAATTCCTCTTATCGGAAAGCCTATTTTAGCTGCTCTTTCCTTCGTCAAGCGTAAGCTTAAAAAGATAGTTTATTCAAACAACTATTTTGAGGAACTGGGACTTTATTATTTAGGACCGGTTGACGGAAACGATTATGAGCAGATGGAGAGAGCTCTTACCGAGGCAAAAAACTCGGGTCAGTGTACTGTTATCCACGCCTATACCCAGAAGGGCAAGGGTTATGCCCCCGCCGAGGAATCTCCAGATAGCTTCCATAGCGTATCCGGCGGTAAGGGCGTTAGCACTTCCTTCCACGCTATAGCGGCAGAGGAGCTTATAAAAATCGCCGAGTCTGACGACAGATGCGTAGCTATAACGGCGGCAATGGGGATTGGCACAGGGCTTGATAATTTCGGTCAAAGGTTTCCTGATAGATATTTTGACGTGGGGATTGCAGAGGAACACGCCCTTACGTTTTCCGCAGGTCTTGCGGCAGCGGGGCTTAAGCCTTACGTTGCTGTTTATTCAACCTTCCTTCAGAGAAGCTATGATAATATACTGCACGACGTGGCATTGCAGAATTTACCCGTCAGAATGATGATAGACAGAGCGGGACTTGCTCCATCGGACGGTCCTACCCATCACGGAATATTCGACGTAGCTTTTCTTTCTCATATTCCCGGATTAACAATTTTCTCTCCCGCAACCTATAAGTCACTCACAGCAGCCATGGAATACTCCGCATCGGTAAATACGCCGGTAGCCATAAGATATCCAAACGCTCACGAGTGCGACGGTGTAGATAAAAGATTTGGTGATTTTAACGCCGACCTTTACGTACGCGCTGATTTCGAGGTTGACGAAACTCCAGATTTTGTTTTTGTTACCTACGGTCATATTGTTGGTAGAGTGATAGAGGCGGCAGACAGGCTTTCTTTGTCGGGTGTATCCGCAGGAATAATTCTTACGGAAAAGATAAAGCCTCTTTCGGGAGTAGTTGATTTTATAGAAAAACACTCTTCAAAGGCTAAAAAGATACTCTTTGTCGAAGAAGGCGTGAAAAACGGCGGATTTTCCATGATAGCCCTTGATACACTTGGTGCAGTTTTTAAGGAAAAAAGTGAGATTGCGGCAATTGACGATAGCTTTGCCGCACCCGAAGTTAAATGTAATATTTACGATTACGTAGGCTTAAGCGCAGGTTCTCTTTATAAGAAAGCTCTGTCAATGCTTGATTTGACCGAATCTGTTGATTCAATCGAAAGGGGCGTCTTATGATAACAGAGAGCCACGATACCGAATATTATAAAGTGGCGGACAGTGTCCGTAAGATAAATTCCGGTTTTCAAAGAAAGGCTACCGTGATAACCTTTGGCTGTCAGCAGAACGAGGCAGACAGTGAGCATATCAGAGGTATTCTTTTTGATATGGGCTATGAAAATACCGAGGATTATTCTGCCGCCGACGTAATTATACTCAATACTTGTGCGATAAGAGGTCACGCAGAGGAGAAGGCGTTTTCTTTCCTCGGTAATTTTAAAGCGCTCAAAAAAAATAATCCGAGCCTTATTGTCGGTGTTTGCGGTTGTATGGCGGCGGAAGCGGGTGCGCTTAAGAGTCTTAAGGAAAATTTTCACTACGTGACGTTCACTCTTGAGCCTAATATGCTTCATCGCTTACCCTCTTTGATTTTAAAGTCGCTGACCGAGGGTAAACGCAGTTTTATTATTGGCGAGGACACGGGTGATATAATAGAAGGGCTACCAACTCTGAGAATGGGCGGTCACCGAGCTTGGGTTTCGGTGATGTACGGATGTAACAATTTTTGCTCATATTGCATAGTTCCTTACGTACGAGGAAGAGAGCGAAGCCGCAGAAGCGCTGATATTATTTCGGAATGTCGTTCGCTCATTGCATCGGGGGTACGGGAAATAACCTTACTCGGGCAGAATGTCAATTCCTATTATTCCGATTTATGCTTTGCTGATTTGCTTGAGAAAATTGCGCTGATAGAAGGGGATTTTATTATCCGATTTATGACCAGCCATCCAAAGGACGTATCGGACAGGCTTATTGAGGTTATCGGGCGGTACAGTCCTAAAATTGCGCCATATTTCCATCTTCCGCTTCAGTCCGGTTCCAATAGAGTTTTAAAAGCTATGAATAGGAGTTACACAAAGGAGAAATTCCTTGAAATTGTAGATAAGCTCCGCACATCGGTTCCGGATATCGCAATTTCCACCGACGTAATAATCGGTTTTCCCACGGAGCATAGCGAGGATTTCTTTGAAACTATGGAGATTATCCGCAAGGTAAGATTTGATATGGCGTACAGTTTTATTTATTCTCCGCGTGAGGGAACTCGTGCGGCGCTTATCGAGAGTGTCAGCAGTGACGAGGAAAGAGCCGATAGAATGAAGGAATTTCTTGATGTGCAGGGTGAAATTTCCTACGAAAAGAACCTTCCTTACGTCGGTAGGACTGTAAGAGTGTTGGTGGATTCGGTTTCCAAGAGAGGTGGCGATAGTACTTATTCCGCAAGAACCGACTCAAATAAACTGGTACATTTTACATCAGCTAAAAGCTACATAGGTGAATTTATAAACCTGAAGATAACAAGGGTTGGAGCCTTTGACCTCTTCGGTGAAATTACATAGTAAAAAATAACAGGAGATATTAAAATGACTAAAATTATTGAACTTGCTCATATGCTTGGCGAGGAAATCGCAAAAAGCGAGGAAATGAAAACTCTTGCTATGGCAAAGGATGCCTATGACAAGGATGCAGCGCTTCAGGGAAAATTGAGCGAATATGAAACGGAAAGAACTCTTCTTGGCCGTGAGTTTTCAAAGGATTCCTCTGAGATTGACGAAAAGCTTGTTGAAGACCTTAAGGCGAGAATAGAAGAGCTTACCAAGGAGATTTGCCAAAATTCCGTTTACGTTGACTTTGCAAATGCGCAAACCGCCCTTAACGAGCTTATGAATTCTGTAAATGCAGAAATCAAATTCTGCATTACGGGAGAGCGTCCTACAGAGTGCACACACGATTGCTCTACTTGCGGTGGTTGCGCTCACTGACTTCAATTTTAAAATCTTAAGCGAGGTAGCCTAAAATGGCGGAAGTATTAAATTCAAGAAGCGAGCTTCAGACTGCAACTCCTATGATGCAACAATACCTTGAGGTGAAGAGCCAGTATGAGGGATTCGTTATGCTTTACAGGCTCGGCGACTTTTACGAGTGCTTTTTCGAGGATGCTATCGTTGCTTCACGAGAGCTTGAGTTGACGCTGACAGGCAGAGATTGCGGAAATGGAAAGCGTGCGGCTATGTGCGGCGTTCCTTTCCATAAGTCTGATGTCTATATCGGACGCCTTGTTGAAAAGGGATATAAGGTTGCAATTTGCGAGCAGATTGGCGATCCTAAGCAAGCGGAAGGGCTTGTAAAGCGTGAGGTTATAAGGGTGGTAACCCCCGGTACTATTACCGATAACTCCTTACTCAATGACGGACAGAACAACTACCTCTCTTCCGTAGCCTTTGGCTCTATGGGGGTGGCGCTTTCATTCTGCGATATCTCAACAGGCGAGGTTTCTGTAACCTATTTCAAGGGGGAAGATGCAGCAGTTGGGCTTAAAAACGAGCTTTGCGCTTATCAGCCCTCTGAGGTTATTATTAACATTCCAGAAGAGCATTGCACCGAGCTTTGCGCTTTTATTACCGAAAAATTCAGACCTATGATTGCCTGTGGACAGAAGCGTTTATTCGATTATGATAGGTCGAAGGATATTGTGAAGAGTACCTACAAGGACGAATACGACAAGCTTTCTGAGGCGGAAGCGGTTATGGCTGTGGGTGCGCTTCTTATGTATATCAGAGAAACCCAGAAAAGCGAGATTTCTTTTGTTAAAGAGATAAACGTTTATTCGAAAGGTCAATTCCTTGAATTTGATATAAACACAAGAAGAAACCTTGAGCTTGTTGAAACGATGAGAACGAAGGAGAAGCGGGGAACGCTTCTTTGGGTGCTTGATAAAACCAAGACCGCTATGGGAGCAAGGCTTCTTCGCTCCTGGATATTGAAGCCTCTCCTTAACCCTGTTACAATTTCACACAGACAGGCGTCTGTTGCCGATTTTATGAAAAACAGGGGCGGTGAAGAAGAAATCGCAGAGCTTCTTGGCAGCGTTCTGGATATAGAGCGACTTACGGCTAAAGCTGTTTACGGCACAGCAAACGCAAAGGATTTAAAGGCAATTTGTAACAGCATCGAGGTTCTGCCCGAAATTAAAGCCACGCTTTCCAAATTTGGAAGCGAGCCGATTAAAAATATATGCCGTGAGCTTGACACGCTTGAGGATATACACGACCTTCTATCAAGAGCTATTGCCGATAACCCACCCTTCACAATCCGTGAGGGCGGAATGATACGCGAGGGATTTGATAAGGATATAGATTATTACAGGAGCATTAAGAACGACGGCTCTGCGATAATGCGGTCCATCGAAGAGCGTGAGAAGGAAGCTACGGGCATCAGAACTCTCAAGGTTGATTATAACAAGGTATTCGGATACTATATCGAGGTATCGAAATCATTTACATCAGAAGTGCCCGACCGATACGTAAGAAAACAGACACTTACCAATTGCGAAAGATACATAACTCAAGAGCTAAAGGAGATGGAAACTACCATTTTCGGCGCAGACGAAAAGCTTGTAGCTCTTGAATTCGAGCTGTTTACAAGGCTTCGTGAGTTTATTGCCGAGAACTGCGCAAGAATTAGAAGCAGCGCAGCTCTTATTGCGGAAATTGACGTTTACAGGGCCTTTGCGGAGGTTGCGAGAAAGAATAACTACGTTTGCCCCGAGGTTGATTTGTCGGGGGAAATAATTTTAAAGGACGGCAGACATCCGGTCGTCGAAAAATTCGTTAAGGACAGCTATTTCGTGCCTAATGATACCACGCTCAACACCGATAGCGATAGGGTAATGATAATAACTGGTCCTAATATGGCGGGTAAGTCCACCTATATGCGTCAGGTCGCTATCATAACCATTATGGCGCAGATTGGTTCCTTCGTTCCAGCAAGAGAGGCGAAAATAGGCATTGTTGATAAGGTGTTTACAAGAGTAGGAGCTTCAGACGATTTAGCTTCCGGGCAATCAACCTTTATGCTGGAGATGACCGAGGTTGCTTATATTTTGAAAAATGCAACAAGGCGCTCTCTTATTGTTTACGATGAGGTAGGCAGAGGTACCAGCACCTACGACGGAATGTCAATTGCGAGAGCTGTAGTTGAATATACTCATTCTAAAAAAATAGGAGCAAAAACACTCTTTGCTACCCATTATCACGAGCTTACCTCTATGGAAGAGGAGTTTGACGGAATCATTAACTATAATATAGCCGCCAAAAAACGCGGAGATTCTGTTATTTTCCTGAGAAAAATTGTAAGAGGCGGAACCGACGATTCATACGGTATCGAGGTTGCAAAACTTGCAGGAGTACCCACGGAGGTTGTTAAACGGGCGAAGGAAATACTCTCGGATATAGAAAACGGTATTCACAGAGTGTCTACACAGCCTTATGAAAAGAAGGAAGAGGACGGCTTTGACCTCTTCACAAGCCTCGCTGCGGAAAAGAGCGAAGAGGCTATCGAAAAGATTAAAAGCACCGACCTCAATACAATGTCACCGATAGAGGCTATGAACCTGTTATTTGAAATTAAGAAGATGCTTTCAGATTAATTTCAGCACAGACGTTAATACCGCAAGGTATAGGAGAAATTATGGGAAAAATTAACGTATTAAGCTTTGAGATTGCCAATCTTATAGCGGCGGGAGAGGTGGTGGAAAGACCATCGTCCGTGCTAAAGGAGCTGCTTGAAAACTCAATAGACGCAGGAGCTACAAGGATTGTTGCCGAGATAAAAAAAGGCGGTGTATCCCTCATACGTGTGACTGATAACGGCTCCGGTATCGAAAAAGAGGACCTTCCGGTAGCCCTTAAACGACACGCAACCAGTAAAATCAGAGAAAAAGAGGACCTTGACGGCATTATAACTCTCGGCTTCAGAGGAGAAGCTCTTGCGGCTATAAGCTCCGTTTCGGAGGTCACTATAATTACCAAAACAAAAAAATCTGATACGGGATATATGCTCACCTCGGAGGGGGGGAATATTCTCGACGTATCAGAGGTTGGTTGTTCCGATGGAACTACTGTTGTGGTTGAAAATCTCTTCTACAACGTTCCTGCAAGGCGTAAATTCTTGAAGAAGGATTCTACCGAGGCTATGAACGTGACCGCCCTACTTGAAAAGGTGGCGCTTTCTCGTCCGGATGTATCAATTCAGCTTTTGATTGACGGAGAGGAAAAATTCAGCACCCCCGGAGATGGTGATTTGCTTGGCACTATCAGAAGCATTTTCGGAAAGGATTTTGCGTCAAAACTTATATCAGTTAACGGAGAATCCGACGGCATCCGTGTTTCGGGTTATATCGGAAGGAGCGATAACGTAAGAAAAAACAGGAATCTTGAAAATGTATTTATAAACGGCAGATACGTAAAGAGTCTCACAGCTCAGGCTGCTATTGAAAAGGCGTTTACGTCTTATATAGCTCCCGAATGTTTTCCTGTATGTGCGCTGTTTATCGAAATGAATCCGGGTATTGTTGACGTAAACGTCCATCCTGCAAAATTAGAGGTCAAATTCTCAGACGAGAGGCGCGTTTTTGAGGCGGTTTATTACACAGTAAAAAGAGCTATTGAAACCTGTGAATACCGTCCCGAAATGTCCCTTGGAAAGGGAAGAGAATACAATTCTTTGGGAGCATTTGTTCCTGT
>JAEIGA010013659.1_pt1 | contig 12358 bp, 6 predicted proteins | sample 9270691 | NCBI WGS metagenome assembly JAEIGA01 (sample SAMN17057246, study PRJNA624740) | gut metagenome | biome: biome; isolation source: fecal sample | host: Bos grunniens | place: China: Xizang | collected 2019
CGGATGCGCTCCATCATGTCTGTAATCGCTTTGTCCGGTCTAAGCAGCCGCCACGTCGAAGCCCGGCGGACGAGTCCTTTCGGGTTCAGCATGCGTTCTGAAGGGCTGTTCTCGCCAGAAATCTGGCAGGAAAGCGATTCCGCCGCGGCGTACCCGATATCGAAGTCAGTATTGTCTTTCGGACACCTGTTCGCAGTTGACCATCTTCGGGCCGCGGTACTGGACGAGAAGAAGGTGCAGCGGTGGTGCGACCCAGCCACAGGCCTGTCACATCATTTCTGGGGACGAAGCATAGGCTGGTGGATGATGGCGGTGACAGACGTGCTCGACTTCGTTCCTGAGAATCATCCTAAGCGCGGCGAGCTGATAGCCATTCTTGACGACCTCGCTGCCACGATGCTCAAATATCGTAAGGACGGCTGCTGGTATCAGCTCGTCAATCTGCAAGACCGCCATCCTAACTACAAAGAGGGCACCGTGACATCGATGATGCTCTACTGCTACACCAAGGCTCTGCAGCGTGGATACATCAGCCGCAAGAAATATAAAGACGTGCCGATGGAGATATACTCAGCCATACAGCAGCATCTCTTCAGCGTCGACAGCAACGGACTGCCAGACCTGACACAGTGCTGTAAGGTGGCAGGGCTGGGCGGCAACCCTTACCGCGACGGCAGTTTTGAGTATTACATGAGCGAACCAATACGCAACAACGACCCGAAAGCCGTCGGACCATTCATCATGGCATGCATAATGCTGGGGCTGTAGGATGTGACATAGTAATTCCATGAAAAGCTGATTGCCGAAGGCATATATATGATAGGCTATACCTCGGAATAGATCTATTCTGAGGTATGCTTTGTCTTTGCTCTATCTTTTAATAAGATAGGCTGCACCTCAGCAATTTTAAACAAGTTTGATTGCCTTCGGTTTGCTCTATCTTTGCATAAGATAGGCTGCACCTCAGCAATTTTAAACAAGTTTGATTGCCTTCGGTTTGCTCTATCTTTTAATAAAGCAAGCGGTGAAAAAGATTTAATTGGCAGTCATTCAGATGCATGCAATCTTGATCAGAGAGATAATTGAGATATGTTGACAACAACTGGCAAAATATGCCGTGCATTTCTGCCAGGTCTTTCTGTTTTGGTATCAGGGTTCGCATAAGTGTCTTAATAAGTTTTGTGTGACATGTTATGCCCGTACGGGTTTCTATAATTTATATTTAGGAGTAGGGGGGAGTTGGGCAATGACCGCTTCCCCCTATCTTCCTCTATCTTCCTCTACCTCCCTCTACATTTAGTAGTAGTCTTTCGTCTGTTTTTTGCTTGCCATCTTTTCTTTTCTGAATTTTGGAAGATAGCTATGCTGGATAGCATTTTGAAAGGATGGAGGCTGTGAATAGCTGAAAATTGAGGTGTTTTGATGGATAAATGGGAGATTTTCTGTTAAATATATGAGCATTAAGTTTAATTAACGTTTTAAAATATTCCGTTACAGAAGTTAATTCGTATCTTTGCCAAGACAAAAAACTTTAATTTTCTATACCTGTATTAAAACCTGCAGCTAAGGGCATAGGAGCGACATGACGCTATTGTGCGCTGTGCTTTGACTTTCGATTTACTAATTTTGCTGAATATATGGCATGAATGGTGGCGGGCATGACTTCTTCGCCCGTATGATGTATTTTTAATTGACAAACTATATTTACTAACTATATTACTAATAACTAAAAACACTTGTATGAATTTAAGTTTTCTAAGGAAGGCATTCTCAACAGTATTGTTGAGTATGTTCTGCACATTCGTTTTTGCGCAGACAGCTACCGGTGTTGTGAAAGACAGGACCGGTGAACCTATGATTGGTGTGAGTGTGATTGTCAAAGGAACAACAAACGCTGCAATCACCGACATTGAGGGTAAGTTTACTATCAATGATGTTCAGGATGGAACATCGCTTGTGGTTTCTTACATCGGCTATCTCACACAGGAGGTAAAAGCAGGCAAGAATCTGACCATCGTACTTCAGGAAGACAGCAAGGCGCTGGATGAGGTTGTCGTAGTAGGTTACGGCGTACTGAAGAAGTCTGACTTGACTGGTTCTGTAGGTAGCGTAAGATCGGAGTCTATCGCTGCGAAGGGTTCTACATCGCTGATGGAAAGCTTGCAGGGTCAGGTGGCTGGTGTTAACATCACTCAGGCGTCAAGCCGTGCGGGTGACGGTTTCAGCATCCAGATCCGTGGCAAGAGTTCTATGGGCGACGCAACAACTCCTCTGTATGTTATTGACGGAGTGGTGTGTGACAACATGGACTTCCTGAATCCAATGGACATTGAGAAGGTTGACATCCTGAAGGACGCTTCTTCAACAGCCATCTACGGTTCGCGTGCTACGAACGGTGTCGTAATGATTACAACGAAGAAGGGCGACACAAGCATGGCAAAGGCCACTGTAAGCTATGACGGCTACTATGGTTTCAAGGAAATAGCTAATATGCCAGAGTTTATGACTGGCGACGAGTTCATGAAGTATCGTTTCGGCCGCTATCTGACATCAAGCCAGGATGCTGCTACAGGTTTGACAACATGGGATATGTCAGACTCAAACTACTATAAGATGTGGTGTAACGGCAGCCCTGTTGTGCAGCAGATGTACAAGGACGGCAGATATACTGACTGGGCTGACCTCGTGACACGTGACGGTTCACAGCAGAACCACTTCATCAATATCACAGGCGCAGGCAAGAATATCACATACCGTGTGGGCCTGGGCTATCAGAATGAAGAGGGCACACTGTATGACAGCTATGAACGCTGGAATCTGAAGGGTGCTGTAGACCATAAAATCAACGAGAAACTGAGTGTTGGCTTCTCTGCAAATCTTGCTACATCAAACAAGCGATTCGGCAGTAGCAACTCTGTAAACAACGGCTTTGCTATGACTCCTGTAATGGCTGCTCATTACTGGGACGGCGACAACAAGGGCGAGCCTATTCTCCAGCCAGGTAAGGATGCTGTACTCTATCCTAACGGAGGTGGTCCTACATCAACCTACAATCCTATCGTTGACCGTGAGAACTCAAAGGACGATACACGCTCATACAACGCTATGGCAAACGCTTACCTGCAGTACAGCCCTATAAAGGAATTGATATTCAAGACCACATTCTCGCCTATGTACCAGAAGATACATAGAGGAAAGTTCTATACAGGCGAGACAGAGGCACGCAGAAATCAGGGCACAAACATGGCGGAGGATAGCAACGACGAGGCTTTCTCATACACATGGGATACACAGGCTAACTTCATCAAGAACTTCGGCGACCATAAGCTTAACGTTCTGGCACTCTTCTCTGTTTATGAGCAGAAAGAGGAAGGCAACTATATCAAGGTGACAAACATGCCGTTTGACGTGGCATGGCACAACTGGGGCGCTGGCACAGTAGAGAGCCAGTCAAGCTACTATCGCAAGATTTCTATGCTCTCATACGTAGCGCGTGTGAACTACAGCTACATGGACAAGTATCTCGTTACTGTTTCTTCACGTTGGGACGGCTCTTCTAAGTTTGCTAAGAACAACCGTTGGGGTATGTTCCCATCAGCAGCCGTTGCATGGCGCATGACAGAAGAGGAGTGGATGAAGGGCACTGCCGACTGGCTGAGCAACTTGAAGCTGCGTCTGAGCTTCGGTATCACTGGTAACAATGCCGGTGTGGGTGCATACGACACACAGTCGCTGGCAAACCAGAAGTACTACTACAACTTCGGTGGCACTGTAGCTAACGGCTACGGATATGCTATGAGCAACTCTGCTCTGACATGGGAGAAGACTACTGAGTTTAACTTCGGTGTGGACTTCGGATTCCTGAAGAACCGCATCACGGGTAGCATCGACCTCTACAACAAGGACTCAAAGGACTTGCTGATGGAGATGCAGACTCCTTACGAAATGGGTTCGGCTACAGGCGCTATCGTTAGCAACGTAGGAAAGGTGAACAACAAGGGTATAGAAATACAGCTGAACACAACAAACATCAGCAATAAGGACTGGCACTGGACAACATCATTCTCTTTCGCACGCAATATAAATAAGATTGTAGAGCTCAATGGCGAGAAGAATGACCTGGTGGGCAACAAGTGGTTTATCGGCCAGCCTATCGATGTTGTATACGGATACAAGATGCTAGGCATCTGTACAGCTGAGGAGGCAAAGGCTTTTGCTGCTGATCCTTCAAAGAAAACTAAGTTCTATGAGGGTGAGATGAAATACTGGGACAAGACTGGCGACGGCAAGGTGGACGCTGCTGACCGCTGCGTGCTCGGACACAACGCTCCGACATGGACAGGAAGCTTCACATCAAACCTCGCATACAAGAACTGGGACTTCTCTGTCAGCGTATACACAAGCCAGGGTGGCACAGTATACTCTCCATTCATGAGCTCATACTGCGGCTATGGCTCACGCGGTACACAGCACATCAAGATGGACTTCTACATTCCTGACGGAGCACCAATACTTGCTGATCCAAGCAACTTCCAGGTGATTGACGGCACACCAGTAAACGTGATGAACAACAGTGCAGCTGTGGCTTACCAGCAGGGCACACATTACGGAGCATGGCCTTACCCAACCAGCACAAACGGCAATGGCGGCGGTGCACTCTTCAATACAAGCGGTGAAGATGCTTCACACTATTTCGTGGACAATTCTTACGTGAAGGTTAAGAACATCACTCTGGGATATACATTCCCTAAGAGCTGGCTGAAGAAAGTTAATGTATCAAGCTTGCGTCTGTATGTTAATATTCTCAATCCGTTTACATTCACTGACTATAAGGGCTTCGACCCAGAATGGGCTGATGCAGAAATCAGCGGCGGTGCCGGCGGTCCAAGTTCAAGAACATACCAAATTGGTGTTAATCTGAAATTCTAATCACTCTTAAACAGAACATTTATGAAAAAGATAATATATATGATGGTTGTCGGAGCAATGGTGCTCTTCACCGGATGCTCAGACTTCCTGGAGCAGGACAACCGCTCTGATGTGCCTACCGACGGCTTCTATAATACTGCCGAAGGTTTTGAGAGCCTGACAAATGCCATGTACTCTTCGCTGCGTCCTATATTTACTGACCAGCCTAACCTCTTCGTAGGCGGTACAGACCTCTATGGCGACGGTAAGTCAGAGAGTGTTGTATGGACATACTATACCTTCACATCGGCTGAGAGCCATCTCGCTAATTTCTATCAGAGATGCTACAAAGGCATACAGCTGGCTAACAGCGTCATAGCCTATGGTGAGACAACGGCTCAGACAAAGGTGCGTGAGCAGTATATCGATGAGGCTCGTTTCGTGCGTGCATGGTATTACTTCACTCTCGTGCAGCAGTTTGGCGGAGTGCCGCTGAGCAATGAGATGTACTCTTCTGCCGTGATGAGCCACCCACGCAGCAGCCTGAAGGATGTTTATGACTTCATAATCTCTGAATTCGAATATCTCGCTACATCATCAAAGCTTCTTGACCGCAACAGTGCTGGCGTAGGACGAGCTAACAAGCGTGCTGCGAACTTCTTCCTTGCAAAGGCTTATCTGACAAGAGCATGGCTGAACGGACAGGGTTATGAGGCGCAGGAGGAGAATATAGCGCAGAGCAATGACTTCGCTAATGCTGCTAAGTATGCGCTGCTCGCTATTAACAACGAGAAGCCTGACGAGTCTATCGAGAAGGTGTTTGATATTGCTAACGAGGCTAACGACGAGTTCTTCTGGAGCGTGCAGTACAGCTCTGAGTCAGTGAACAACCCAAGCGGCGACGGTTCGCGACAGATGTGTCAGTTCGGTTCTTACCTCGGCGGTTCTGAATGGCAGTATAACAAGTCAATGGACGGCAACTACTCGCCAACACTGTGGTTCCACCATCAGTTTGACAAGGGCGACGGACGCTACGAGCAGACATTCATGTTCGAGTTCCATCAGAACTACTTCGACTTCTATGGCAAGAAGAGCACAATCAAGTTCTACTATGCACCATGGTGGGCTACTGATGCTGACATCGAGGCATGGAAGGCTGACGACCCTGACGGTCTGAAGAAAGACCTCCAGTATGTGGGCAAGACCATTGCTGAGGCTACTGAGTATCCGTTGAGCAAGGCTCCTGAAACATTCAAGAACCGACGCCACATGGACTTCGGTGTGCCATGCATACGTAAGTTTGACGACTACACAGAGGCATCAAAGGCTAACCGAAGCAGCACCTGCAGCATGCACGACGTAGTGCTGGCGCGTCTGGGTGAGGCATACCTTATCGCTGCAGAGGCATACATCCAGACAAACCAGGCTGCAAAGGCTGCTGAGATGATTAACACGCTGCGCCAGCGTCCTGGCACAATAAAGCCTGGATTCGAAGCTGAAATGGCAGTAAAAGCTGCTGATATGAACATCGAATTCATTCTCAAGGAGCGTGCATGTGAGATGGCTGGCGAATATGTTCGCTGGACTGACCTGAAGCGCACACACAAGCTTGTTGAATACTTCACAACATATAACGAGGACAACGTGCCAGCAGCAAACATCAAGGGCGTTGACGGCAAATACAAGATTCTACGTCCTATTCCACAGTCTGCAATCGACTTGAATAAGGCTGAGATGACTCAGAATCCTGGTTATTAATAATCCGCACACATTGCTCCACGTATCCGCTTGACGGATATGGGGAATAAAAGAAGACAAGGCAGGGAGATATGCTATCGAGGCATCACTCCCGCCTTTTTTTTGTTTTCGGGGGGGGTGATGGATAAACGTTTAATAGTTAAAGGTTAAGGATGAAATATGAATTTTTCTTTCCTCTTTTTCTCTTCATTCTTAGCTCTTTTCTCTTCGTAAAAAAAAAGAATGAAAAAAACAGCAATATAATTTGCATAGTAATAAATAATGTTGTACTTTTGCATCGAGGTAAATCCCAATATGTATATAGGGATATATATATTTGTTCCTTAATAAATTAGGTGTGTGAGAAGAATGTAACAAAATTGTAATCAAATTGTTACGAAGATGAAAAAGTAAATGCATAAATTTGCACCGTGAAATCATATTTTGACCAACATTATAAAATACACACTAACATGAAAAAACATTTATTATCAATGGCGCTCGTATGCTTAGGCATTGGTGCGCAGGCCCAGGAAGTGAATCAGTATGGCCAGCAGGTTGATTCTAAACCTGTACAGACAACAGTTCAGGACGGTATCTTGGTGTTCCAGAACAAAGAGACTGACTATAAGATGTGGTTTGATACACGTATACAGACAGACGCTGCGGTGTTCTTCGGCGCTCCTGACTATGCTGACAAAATCGGCAACGGCATGAGCATCCGTCGCGCTCGCTTCGCTATCAAGGCGCAGCTTGGCAAAAACTGGTATGGTGAGCTGGATACTGACTGGACAAGCGGCACTCCGGAGATTAAGGATGCTTACATCGGATTTACAGGCATCAAGGGCCTGGAGGTGAAGGCTGGTAACTTCAAGGAGAATTTCTCTATCGCTCGTAACACAACATCACGCTATCTGACTTTCATGGAGCGTCCTATGGTTACATCGCTTGCTCCTTCACGTCATCTCGGTTTGAACATCCGCTATGCTAAGCCTCTCTACTGGGTTTCTGCTGGCGTGTTCGGTCCTGAGCTGAAGGATGCTGAGGCTATGAGCTTCATGCAGGACTATAACAAGGACTTCGGCATGAGCGAGGGTCTCTCTTACACAGGTAAGTTCGTGCTGCGCCCAATCAACAAGCAGGATGCTTCGCTGCATATCGGTGCTGCATTCTCTTACAGAAGCCCTAAGACTACTCAGTTTAAATTTAAGGATTTCGAAGAGCTGATAGAGGAGGATGAGGACATCCTGGCTGCTCTTGACGAAGGAACTATCTCTGAGCTCGACGTCGTAGGTACTGCAATGGACTCACGCACATCTACTGACATCAACCGTAAGAAGTATGTAAACTCAGGCGACCTCCTCGGTGTTGATCATGAGACAGCATGGACAGTAGAGTTGGCTGGCCACTATAAGGGCTTGCGTTATGAGGCTGCATACATGTCACGCACAGCTCACATGGACGAGGCAGTAAACAAAGTTGTCTATGCAAAGAATCCGTTTGAGACTTTCACAGGCAACGGTTGGTATGCACAGGCTTCATATATGCTCTTTGGCGGTACACAGGCTTATGACTCTGACGGCGCGAAGTATACTCGCACTACATCAGGACGCAAGTGGGGCGACTTAGAGTTGGCTGCTCGTTTCCAGACTATGGACCTTAATGACGGTGATGTTGACGAGGATGGTAAAATCATTGCAGGCATCATGGGCGGTAAGGCTAACATGTACGAACTTGGCTTGAACTTCTACCCTCACAAGAATGTTAAGATTGTTCTGAACTACTCTTTTGTTGACCAGGACAAGTATGCTAACGGCAAGGGTGTTGACAAAGGCAAATTCTGTGTAGGTTATGACGCAAAGGGTAAGCCAACAAAGAAATCTTCAGAGGTTGTAGGCGACGAAGGTGTTGACTATCACATGATTTCTATGCGATTCCAGATTGCATTCTAAAGAAACTATTCGTAAATTCTAAAAAAATAAATACCGACGGGCAAGGTGCTTGGCTACATAATGAAAATGTTACAGGCAACTTGCCTGTCGGGCAGTAGATAAAGAAGTTGATTGGCGTTTAACGTCTAAGGGTTAAAGGTTAATGGTTAACGTTATCGTCATCGTTAACTAAACATTTAACTCGTTTACTCGTCTACTAAACAATTAAATAACTCATGAGCAAAGAAAAAATGGAAATAGGCGCAATCTCAAAACCACGTTTTGAGTTCCGCTCATTCGGACAGTGCTTCTGCGAGGCACACAAGCGCATGGCGCGCCTCTCTGTTCCTGTACCAGAGAAGGTGTGGGAGCGTCACAGCGATGAAATCTATATCATTTCACGCACAAACGACATCAACAATACAAAAATACGTGATGGAAAGATGGATATCAAGACATACGTGCAGACAGTTGATGGACTGGAGCAGTGGAACCCGCTGATGAAGGGCGAATTCCCTATCTCTGCACAGGTGCTGAAGGAAGAGGTGTTCCCAGCATTCATGGTTGAGATGCCTGAACTCACAAAGGATACATATACTTACGACGAATTCATCGCCATGGTAGAGGAGAATCCTGACTTGGCAGCAGTGCGTGTGCATAAGCAGCGCTTCGGATATATGGTGAACGACACCATCTGTGAGGTGGGCAATGTGCTTATCAATGGTGCGAAGGTGGTGACTATCAACTCTGAGTCAACAGAGATAGAGGATATCAAGAAGACAATCGCTGATGTTGGTCTGGAAGGTGTGGAGAATATCAACTACCTGCAGGCTATTAAGCGTGTTATCGGCATGTCAAACAAGAAACTCGCAAACGAATAAGTTATGGCACAGGAGATAGAAAGAAAATTCTTGGTAGCTGGTGATTTCAAGCCAGAGGTGTTCAAGTCTACACGTATCATACAGGGCTATCTGTGCTCTGTTCCAGAGCGTACTGTGCGTGTTCGCGTGAAAGGCGACAAGGGATTTATCACTGTAAAGGGCATTGGCAGCCAGAGCGGAGCAAGCCGTTTTGAATGGGAAAAAGAAATTCCTGCAACAGAAGCAGAGCAGCTGCTCGCTATCTGCGAACCGGGCGTTATAGACAAGACGCGTTATCTGGTTAAGTCTGGAGAGCATACTTTTGAGGTTGACGAGTTCTACGGCGACAATGACGGACTCACTGTAGCAGAAGTGGAGCTTGCTTCAGAGGATGAAGCATTCGTGAAGCCAGAATGGCTGGGTGAAGAAGTGACTGGAGACGTAAAGTATTATAACTCTATGTTGATGAAAAACCCTTATAAGAACTGGAAATAACACTGCATGATATTGGGAGGGGATTTTTGTGCCCTCCCTTTTTTGTATCCGTTTTTAACCATGACTCAAGTTTAGCGTGTTAAGAAGATATAGGAATTTAAAGGTAGATATGTTGCTTCCTTTATCTCCTTAACAAAAAATATCAGGAAAATGACACAAGAAAAGAAATCTGCCGAACTGTTCGATCCGCTGGATATGAACAACTATAAGATTGAAAAACTTCCGAAGATGGAAAAATCCACATTCGAGAAATGGATGGCACGTCTTGGAGGGCCGTTGGCTATCATAGCCTTCGTCTTGGTGTATTGGATGGTAGATATTCCATTCATTGACAATCTGACAGAAAGTGATTTCATACCGAAGGAAATTGTAACCACTGCGGCTGATGGAACAGTAACGGTCGACACACCGCAACCAGCACAGAACGTAAAGAAAGCAGCTAAGTTTATTCAAGAACGTGGCATGGACGACTTTGCACGTGCCAATTATGCAATGCTGGCCATCTTCCTTGCTGCCATTATATTGTGGATTACAGAGTCTGTGCCTAATTATCTCACGGCATTGCTTGTGATACTGGGCATCGTGCTTACTGGGGTCACGACACAGAAGGAGGCTTTCGCGCAATTAGGACACCCCGTGATGTGGCTCAATATATTGTCGTTCGTGCTGGCTTCCATGCTCGTCAAGACGAAGGCGGCAAGGCGTTTGGCATTATGGTTTGTGATAAGGTTTGGAAATTCTGCAAGCGGCATATTCTTCAGTTTCATTATCATCAATGTGGTGCTCTCGGCTTTTATCTCTGCAACAACTGTTAAGGCGGCCATACTTCTGCCTATATTCATGGTTGTGGCTGCAGTGTACGGAGCATCAAATGGCAATCGTAACAATTTCGGAAGAAATATCGTGCTGCAGAATCTTTTCCAGGTTAATATCGGTGCAAGCGGATTTCTTACCGGCTCGGGAGCAAACCTGCTGGCGGCTTCGCTTATTGGTGGTGCGTTGGGTATTACGTCTGTAAGTTATACTGACTGGTTTGTCGCTGCATTCCCGCTTGCCATACTCCTGCTTTTCATTGGCTGGTGGATTGGCGTGAAAGTTATTTTCCCGTTGTCGCCAGAAGAACGCAGACCGCAGATTGACGGCGGAATGGCAAGGCTGCGTGCGGAACTTGATGCAATGGGAAAAATGAATGTTGAGGAATGGAAGTCTATTGCTATCTTTGTCGGTGTGCTCGCTATGTGGGCTACAGATAAGATTCATGGAATAGATGCTACCACCGTGGCGTTTATTGGTGCCGTTATCGCATTGCTGCCAGGAATTGGCGTGGTGAAATGGAACGATGTGGACATTCCGTGGCATCTTATGCTTTTCTCTGCTGGAGCGTATGCCATCGGTGTCGGACTCGAAACGACGGCACTGCCGAAGAGTATGGTCGATGTCTTGTTTGATAGCATGGGTGTGGGTGAGCAGACACCATTCTGGCTCTTGTATGTAATGCTAACGGGCATGATGCTGTTCTCCGCGCTACTGTTCCAGTCGAAGACCATGCGTGCGCTTATCTTCGTGCCTATCGCTATAGGTGTGGCGCAGAAGTTCGGCTATCCTGTCATGAGTCTCGCTTTCCCTGTGGCGTTGCTCATTGAGCATGTTTACGTCCTGCCTTTCAACTCAAAACCTGCCGCATTGCTATATACTACAAATCATTACAGCTGGAGCGACACATTCCGCTTCGGCATTACAATGATGCTTATCGGATGGGTGATGATTCTTGTCTGGGGCGAGACCTTGCTACGTTGGATGGGATACACTAACGGGTTGTTCTTTTAGTTGCATGTAAGAATCTGTAGTCTGTTGGAGCAATAAAGACTGTTCTTGCAGCGATACGTGCGCTATGCTCAGTGTCATCATGCTGAGCCGTGCGTGATCATTCATAATAAAATATCGTCTGCTATGCGTTTGTAATATAGACGCGTGGCAGACAATATTGTTTAGTATAGTTATTTCTTGTTTTGTGTTTAGCTTTTGTGTTTTGGAGCTTAACGCCTCTCTTATACCTTTTATTCTGTGCAGCATGGACTCTTAAACCGACCGTTTCTCTGAAAACAGTTGTAGCTTGCGGCAAACGTAATCTTCCAGTTCCTTACTATCTATTATTTCTATATGGTCATAGAGGCCTATTACGAAACGACCGATACCTTTCAGAGAACACACATGACTGTTATACAGCCAATGCTCGCCGTCTGACGTGATATCCTTCTCGGCTAAAGGAAACTCCTCAACAAGCACATTGTATGACAATTGATCAAGGCGTAAGGTTACGGGTATAAGGTCTTCTGAGGCAAAATTGAATATGTCGGTGTATATCTGACGGTGTTCAGAGCGGCAGAGCCATTTCTCGTCGAGCAGTGTGACACTCTCCATGCGTGA
>JAEIGA010013660.1_pt1 | contig 12358 bp, 9 predicted proteins | sample 9270691 | NCBI WGS metagenome assembly JAEIGA01 (sample SAMN17057246, study PRJNA624740) | gut metagenome | biome: biome; isolation source: fecal sample | host: Bos grunniens | place: China: Xizang | collected 2019
TTAATTGTTCAAAATATTGCTATCAATGAAGCGTTTTCCATTTCTGCCGGACTTTTATCTAAAATAGACAAAGCGTTATTTCCCGATGCAAAACCTTCCAAATATATTATTCAACACGTCGCCACTGCTAATCTCGCCGGTGATGCTGCCTAAATAATATAAGACTTCTTTTAAATCTTGTGCAATAAACTCGGTGGAGATACCGAAATCTAATCCTTCCTTAACTTTAACCAAAGATTCCGCTGCCTTTACCAAGGCTTCGTAATGGCGTAAGTTAGTGACTAACACTTCGTTTTCTCCAACAACCAAGTCTCTTCCGTAGAATGCTATGTCTTTCTTTAACTTCTCGATGTGTTCTTCGTTCTTTGCTGAGATGAAATCATATTTGATGAGGTTCCTGATGTCGTGGCAGTCTTGTCCTGTAATGCTGTATTTGTACTCGTCAAGCATGTGCCCGCCATTTTTTTCTATGTTGCTTTCAATGACAGAACGTAAGTTGTTTAAAACCAACTCGCTGTCCATCAACAATGCATCTTTGTTTAAGTCAATCTTGTTGAATATTAGTATTAGCTTTTGTTTCAACAAGTTAACATTGGAAACAATAAATCTCGCTGACTCGAAATATTTTTCCTGACTTTGTTTCAAGTCGAGGAGTCCTAATATGATGTCGGCTTCTGAAATCTTCTTGAAAGCGCGCTCGATACCGATTTTTTCAATTGTATCTTCTGTCTCTCTGATACCTGCTGTGTCGATAAACCTGAATGTCTTTCCGCTGATATTCAGTGTCTCTTCGATGGTGTCGCGTGTCGTTCCGGCTATGTCTGAGACGATGGCTCTTTCTTCGCCGAGCAAGGCGTTGAGCAAGGTGCTCTTTCCTGCGTTGGCGTCACCTACGATAGCGACAGGAGTACCTTTCTTGATGGTGTTGCCAAGTCTAAAAGAATCAGTGAGTTTGTTGATATGAGCTGATGCTTCGTCTATCAAATTGTTGAGTTTCGTACGGTCGGCAAATTCCACGTCTTCTTCGCTGAAGTCGAGTTCGAGTTCCATCAATGAGGTGAGGTCTAACAGCTTGCTTCTCAATACTTGAAGCTCTTTTGAAAATCCGCCTTTGAGCTGGTTCATCGCTACACGGTGCTCTGCCTCGTTCTGTGATGATATAAGGTCGGCAACTGCTTCTGCCTGAGTGAGGTCCATCTTGTTGTTGACAAACGCTCTCATGGTGTATTCGCCTGCTTCTGCCAATCGTGCGCCGCTTTGTATCAGGATTTCTAATATCTTGTTTTGAATGAACGGCGAGCCGTGACAGACTATCTCAGCTGAGTCTTCGCCTGTATATGAATGTGGAGACTTGAAGAACGTAAGCATCACATCGTCAATGATTTTGCCGTCTAAATCTGTGATTTCGCCATAATACATTCTGTTCGCAACAATGTTGTCGAGGGTCAATTCTTTCTTTCTGATAAATCTCGAAAGTGCAATCTTGTGACTGTCTTTTCCTGACATTCTAATCATTGAAACTGCTGCGGTTCCTGATGCTGTCGCAATGGCGCAAATGGTGTCGTTCTTCAAAAAACTCATATCTTTACTTGTTAATTATATGAAACTCAATTTGTTCTGCTTTAATATTCTTCGCAATTATTCTTTTATCTTTATCTAAAACATATATAGTTGGAGTGGTCGTGATATCATATTGATTTATAATATCTTGACTTACATTGGAATAATTGTCTTCGCTTATGTCGATATATAGAAGTGTTAATTCTTTTTGTGTTTTCTTGATTTCTTCTAAAATACGTTTGTCTTTTATACATTTTTGACAATCAGGCTTATAGAAAAACAGAACAATATATTTAGAATTAAATTCTTCTAGCGAAATTTTGTTGCCATCGTTGTCAATGTAGGTGAAAGTAGGAGAGAGGCTTCCAATAGTAATCTTCCTTAAAATGTCAGCTCTTTTAACAATCTCGTTTTTAATATTTTCCGTTAAATTGCTGATTTCGAATTTTGAAAAATAGTTGTCGGTTAAATGAATATAAATCAAATCATTATTGAAATATCTTGAATATAAATACCAAAGGATGTAATCTCTAATTTTATGACAATCATTTGTTTTTGAAATTAAGTCGTCAATATTCTGACAAATGACATCTGGCTTTTGTTCTGACATATAATTGTCAAAATAGTCGTCTAATTTGTTTTTTAAAAGTCGCGAATTTAAAATGCGAGTGTCACAAAGAGGAAGTTCATCAAAATAATTAGTTGTTGGTGATTTTTCAATGAATTTTATGTATGTATTTAAAAACGATTTTTTGTTTTTACTTATCATAGATTCTTGATAATCATAAAGTTCTTTTTTGATGGAATCTATTTTTTTTACATTTTCAGGATAATATTCTATTTCACTTTCTAATGCTTTGATATACAGGTTTTCATGAATGGTTTTTGAATAGACTTTAAAGTAATCGGATGTTTCTTTACTGCCTTTTATTTTATATGAATTCAAGTCCATCATGTTTTTGACGGATATTGAAAACTTCTGGTCATTTCCGATGAGTATTTCAAAAATAGGTTGCTGCTTGCTGTCGGCCAAGACATATATTCCTTCATCGTAATTTTGTCTGTTTGAAAAAGTTTTTTTTGTGTAAGAGCTTGAACTTGTATCAATTATATTTTGAGTTTTATCGCTTTTATATTTTATTAGGTATAATACAGTATCGTTAATGTCATCAATATTGACATTAATTTTAACCTGCGATAATAGAGTGAAAGGCAGAAATGTTAATAAAAATATGCATGAAATCTTAAAAAATACGGACTTCATTGTTAATTATTGTTAAAAAGCCAACAAAGATACTCAGAATATTTTTTTTATCAAAAAATAATATATACTTTTGTCGCATAAACCAAAAATGAAACTGATTATGAAAAGTAAATTTCTATATTTATTTTTATTTACGCTTGTTTTTCAATGTGTTGCGTTAAAAGAATTGTGTTCGCAGAATGCTGAAGTGTTGAGAATCGCTTTCTGGAACTTGGAAAATTTCTTTGATCCTTATGTCGATTCAACACGAACTTATAATGAATATACGGAAAATGGCACTCAACATTGGACTTTGTCGCGCTTTTACAAAAAACGAAATAATATTTATAAGGCTATTTTGGCACTTTCTGAAGGCGAACCTTTGGCGGTTTTGGGAATGTGCGAACTTGAAAACACATTTGTTACAACGATGTTGTTTAATAAAACGCCATTGAAACGTCATAACTATCGTGTCATCCATTACGAAGGTGACGATAGAAGAGGAATTGATGTGGCAATGGCATATTCTATTGATAAAGTTCAACTTATTACTAGTGAAGTAATTAAGATACGAAATCCTGATAATAAGTATTTCAAGACACGCGATATTCTTTATGCCAAATTCTATGATAGACAAAGCGATACCTTGCATTGTTTTGTAAATCATTGGCCGTCGCGTTATGGAGGCGAAATGGAGACGATACATTTGCGTGATTTAGCAGCTGCTACATTGAAGAATAAAGTTGATTCTCTGAATCTTATAAGTGATAATGATGCTAAAATTATCATTATGGGGGATTTTAATGATACGCCTTTTGATAATAGTATGCTTAATGTTTTACAAGCAAAACCGTCGTCAAAGTCTAATAAAAATGATTGTCTGATTAACTTATTTGATGATGGTGATAAACTGGGTTTTCCAGGGACGTTAAAGCATCAGTATCATTGGCAGATATTTGACCAGATTGTAATAAGTAATAATCTTATTTATAATTGTAAATCACTTTGTTATGTTAAAAAATCAGCCTCAATATTTCATCCTGACTTTCTTTTCGTAGATGATGAAAGCTACGGCGGAAAGAAATTGTTCAGAACATTTATAGGACCGAAGTATCAAGGCGGATTTAGTGATCATCTTCCTGTTTATATTGACCTTAGAAATAAGACGGATTCCTCTTGCAAATCTCAATGAAACTACAATTCATACAATTCTTTTCATCTTCGGTTTGCTTGAATGGGATATCTTTGTTTAGTATTTCTTCGAATAAGTTTAAAAACATTGATTCACAATCTTCTATAAGATTGTCACTGATGAATTTGTCGCTATTGTTTGATAATGAAAATAGTCCTTTTCTTATTTTTCTTAAACCAAATATTCCAGGTGTGATATCGTCTGACGAAATGTTGCTATTCGAAATTTTATATAAATACTTGTAAATCAGAAGTTGTAATGACTTTTCTTTTAAATCTTTAAGTTCTTTGACATCCTTTTTAATTACGACGTCGCTCTCTTTTATAGATCCGGTTTTATAGTCGATAATTCTAATAGTAGTATCGTTGACTAAGTCAATTCTGTCGGCGCTTCCTAATAGGTTGACATTTTTGTCGTATTTTGGGATGTAGAGCGTATGAAATAGTTTTTGTTCAAGACCAATGATTTTCATGGATTTGTTTTCTTTTAAGAAATTAATTTCCTGATTGATGAAATTATTGATCATTTTATCCATTATTTTGGAACTTAAATAGTTGAATCCAGTATTAGGCAGTCCGTTAGGAAATTTGTTGTCAATAAGAGCTTGTTTGTGTGATTCTTCAAAATGTTTTTCGTAAATGTCTTGGAAAGTCTCTAAAGTAATTTCTTTATCGCCGAAATGTTTATAGAGGTTTTCCAATGTGGCATGTATGATTGTTCCGATTACATTACTTTGAATCAATTCGTTAGGGGTTTCGTCATTGATTTTTTCTATGTATTGTAAGTAAAATTTTAAAGGACAAGTCAAATAGCAAGAAATAGAAGTCGGCGATAATCCTGATTTGTAGTCATCAGATGCAAATGATAATTTATTTATTATCTTTTCATAGACTTCATCGGTTTTTTTTACGGATAGTAATTCTTTGATTTCGTGTCTATTAGTATTTGGTGACTTATATATTTTTTCATTTATCGTGACATTAGGGTTTTTTGAAGGCATTTCGTGTATGATTTGTTTGATGAATCTGCTGGCTTCACCTTCGCCCATGCCGTCGGCTAATGTGTTGTAATAAATGTTGATTTTTTCAGCATTTTGTAATAGCCTGTAGAAGTGGTATGCATATACGGCTTGCTTGTTGTTATATGTAGGAAGTCCGTAGTGCTTTCTTAAATCAAAAGGAATCAGACTATTAGCGCTTTTTGATTGAGGGAGAATACCTTCGTTCACGCTTAAGATATGAACGGTTTTAAAGTCGAGATTTCTTGTTTCCAAGAGACCCATTATCTGCAAACCGCTATGGTCGCCTTTTAGGTTTATTGTTATCTCTGATGATGATTGCCTGTAAAGTGTCTCAATATCAGATATTTGTATTATTTGATCATATTTCTCTATAAGTTTGTCAATCTTATTGATTATTTTGCCAGCAATGCTGATTTGGTTTGATATGAAGTATGTGGTATCAAAGCTTTTGATTTTGCTGCAAATCATGCTTAATAGTTTTTTCATTGATGAGATGCAGTCAAAAGTGTTATTCCATTTCTCTGATATGGTACATAAGAAATTGCGTATGAACTCATGTTCATTGAGGTTTTTGTATTCCTCTATTGTGATATAATATGTAGATTTTTTTATAAGTTCATTTTTCCAGTTGAATAGATGTTTTAGTTCTTCTTTAGATAAAAGAACTTTAATTAACTCTGAATTTAGTAGTCGTACGAGTGACCAGAAATATATGCCTTTGTTATTGTTTTTGATATTTTTCTGAAAAGCAAATAAATGCAGCAAGAATTGGTTAAGTATTGTTTTGGAATAAGGAAAACCCATTGTGACTTGCAACTTGTCAAAAGACTTTGGGATACAATTCAGCACGGGTATGAGCATAGATTCATCAGACAGAACAATGACTTCATTGGATTCGTCTTTTTCATTTTTATTGATGGATTCTTTGTGTAATTCTAATTGTAGCGCATTTGTTTGAATAACAGCACCAGATGCTCCGATTATTTCAATGTTTTTCTTGTCTGTTGTTAGCTTGTTGCCTAAAAAAATCGGTTTTACGGAATGAATGTTTTTGTTTCTTTCGAAAAATTCTCTTGCGAAGATGCCGGCTTCTTGTTTTTCATCATTGAAATAATATTCGTCCAAATCCCAAAGAAGTGTAGCTTTGTTGTCTCGTATTAATCTTACGATAATTCCTTCTTCTGTTTTTGTCATGGCGTTGAAACCAGCAAAAATGATTTTCTTGTTTCCAATTATATCATTTAGCTTATCTTGTTCTAATTCGTATATGTATCTGGAAATTAAGCCGTAATATCCAGTATTGTTTTCCAGTAATACTTTTCTTAATGATTCGTAATAATCATTTAATGATGAGAAAAATTCAATGTATTTTTTGTCAATTTCGTAATCTTCATTAAAATTGAATTCTATTTCTTTTGCATCTTTGGTATTTTGAAATAGTTGTTTTGCATTTACTGCATATTGGTCTATTTCGTCAAAATCTTTTAACATCTGAGATGCTAATCCGTAGATGTCATTTGAAATGTTTTTTCTAGTATTGTTGACAATTTTTATGAGTTCAAATATAACATTGACGTTATCAAGGAGTTGCAAGCCACTCCATGAACACATGGCTTCTTGTATAGAAAGTATTTGCGGTAACCAGATGTTTCTTTTGTGATCAATCTTCATCAATTCCGTCCTTAATTTTAAGGCGGCTCGTTTGTTCGGAAATATGATTGTTAATGATTCTTTTGATAAATCATAATTTTCATTAATATAATTTGCTATTTCTGTGATAAAAGCCATGATGAAGCCTCCTTCAATTGTTCTTGTGTTCCTAAATCGAACCAATAGTTCGGTTGAATAAATTTTGATTTTACGTTGTGGTTTTTGCTTATTTCCTTGTATAAATCAAAGACATAGCATTTCTTTAACTCGAAGTCTGAAAAATGACTAGGTTTAATCATATGAAGTCCGCTGAATGAAAATAACTTGAAATCATACTGAAGTTCTATATCGCCGTCGTATTGATTCGTTTCCAGATTCATTCTTCCAACAAAGTTGTCGTGCTTGTCGAATACTATTTTCCTTTTGTTGTTGCGATTTTGAGTAAGAAGCCAAGCAGCATCATTAGAATATATAAAGTTGTTATAAACTGATTGAAAATCAATGTCTGTAATAATATCAACGTTGTGTATTAACACAGCTTTGCTGTCTTTGAAATAGGGTAGTGCTTTAAGAATAGCTCCTCCTGTATCAAGTAATAATTCTCTTTCATCAGAAATTTCTATTGTGATATTTTCGTAGTTTTTAGTTTTAAAAAAATCTATTATCTTGTCACCAAAATGATGTATGTTTATGACAAAATGATTGAAATTCTGAGAGATAAGATTATCTATTACGATTTCTAACAAAGGTCTTCCGTTTAGTTCAACTAAAGCTTTTGGCTTGTCGGAAGTCAGTTCTTTCAACCTGCTACCGAGACCAGCAGCAAGAATAAATGCTGTTCTTTTATCATTCGTTTTCATAGACATAATATTTGTTTTGGACCAAATGATTGAGAACCACTTTTATTTGAGGATATTTCTTGTGTAAGACTAGAGCTGTCGTTTCCGCAAAGAAAACAGAGCGATGTTGTCCGCCAGTACATCCGAAATTGACAAACAAATTTTTGAAGTTTCTTTCTAAATAGTTGTCAATAGATTGAGAAACAATAGATTGGGCTGACTCTGAAAAATCATGTACTTCTTGATATTTATTCAGATAATCTTGTACTTCTGCGTCTTGTCCGGTTAGTTTCTTGTATTCCTCATAACGACCAGGATTTGGTAATGCTCTGCAGTCGAATACGAAGCCTCCGCCATTGCCGCTTCTGTCTTCTGGAATACCACCGTTTTTATATGAAAAACTATTAACAATTACTGTTAATTTTTCATTTTCAGTATGTTGGTATTTAGGTAATAACTTTTCAAGCTGATTTAATATATATGACAATTCTTTTGTTTCAAAAGGAAAATCAAGATCGTTTCTTAATGAAATCAGTTCGTTTAAAGCATATGGAATGCTTTCGATGAAATGTTGTTTCTTTTGAATTAAGCCTCTAAACCCATAAGCGCCAAGTACTTGTAACAATCTTAATAGAATGAAAGCGTTATAATATTTGTCGAATTTTACTTCTTCCAAATTAACATATTTGCTTAATTCTTTTTTGTAATGAGAAAGCAAATCGTTTCTTAAATCGTTTGGCAATTGCGCTTTGACTTGATATAATAAAGAAATTATGTCATATTGAAGCGGTCCTTTTCTTCCACCTTGGTAGTCAATGAAATATGTATGATTGTCTTTTATCATAATATTTCTTGATTGAAAGTCTCTGTACATGAAGAAATCAGCAGGAGCTTCCATGATAAAATCTGCAATCTTTTGAAAATCAATGTTTAGTCTGCTTTCGTTAAAGTTTATTTCATCATTGACTTTCAAGAAATAATATTTGAAGTAGTTTAAATCGTCAATGACGGAATTTCTGTCGAAACTAGGAGTGGGGAAGGCTACTGAGTAATCAAGTCCATCATTTCCTTTTACTTGAAAATCAACGAGATTATTGAGTGATTCTTTGTAGAAGTTGATAGTTTTTTTATCGTAAGAATTGTTTTTAACGCAATTCTGTACATAGTTAAACAAAGAAATATCACCTAAATCGGATTGTATATAACAATCATTTTCTTCATTGACGGAAATGATATGAGGAACGGGCAAGCCTGTCGCTTCAAAATGTTTTGAAAAATTAAGAAAAGCGATGTTTTCTTCGATATTTGAGTTATATGTCGCAATATAGCTGCCGTTTTCTGTTGAAATCCTATAATAAATACGAGATGAACCAGATGCAGGCAACATCTTTATATCAACGATTTTTTCTGATAAATCTTTATCCATCAACTTAATGATGTCTTCTTTTATTTCCTGTTTGTTTCTCATTTGGAATATATTGACCGACTACAAATTTACAACTTTTTCGTTTGTAAACCAAGCGCTATTTGTGAATTTTACTTAACACTTTTGGTTGATATCTTTAACATAGTTTTTTACATTTTTTTTAACTTTTGCGTCAAATTATTTTTATCTTTGCAGAAAATTAAAGAGTGTGAGATTGAAGTGTTTCATTCTCATGAGTATCAACCCCAATCGAAATCTCGAAAGAGATGGAGAATTAAAATTATTAAAATATGAATGCTAACGAACGTAATGAAATTGTGAAGCTTATACAGCCTAACATTTTGCCTAATGCTGTCGAAATCGAAGTGAAAGTGACAGAAGATGAACAAGTTATTGAACAAGTGTTGCCAAATGAAGTTGTGGAAAATATCGAAGAGGAATTGGTAAGCCTTGATATAATTGCTGATGAAGATGATGATAATGAAGAAGTTGAGACTGAATACGATTTCTCTAACTGCAATAAATTGGAGTTGATAGAGATTTTGTAAGAGACAGTACAGGATGCGGACGTTGTTAAGATAAAAGATAAAGTTGTTGCCATAAAATCTAACTTCTTGAGAATTTGTAAAGAAGAAAGAGATAAAGAAATGGAACAATTTATCTTGGATGGCGGCGATAAAGATAGCTACGAACATGTAGAAGATCCATTGGAAATCCGCTTTAGAGCTGCTTTCAATATTTTCAGAGACAATAAGCTGAAATATAATGAGACCCTAGAAGCACAAAAACTTGTAAACCTTCAACAGAAAAATGCTATCCTCGAAGACCTTAAACAACTTATCAATTCAGAGGAAACATTGAAGAAGACATACGATGAATTCCGTAATCTTCAAGATAAATGGAAAGAAATAGGACAAGTTCCTGCAACAGAAATAACTAACTTATGGAATAACTATCATTTCTTGGTAGAAAAATTCTATGATAAAGTTAAGATTAATCGTGAATTGCGTGATTTAGACCTTAAGAAGAATTTGGAAGCTAAGATTGAATTATGTGAAAAGACAGAAGAACTTCTTCTCGAAAAATCAGTTGCAAAGGCTTTCAAACTTTTACAAAAATATCATGACGAGTGGAAGGAAATAGGTCCAGTCCCACAAGAAAAGAAAGATGAAATCTGGGAGCGTTTCAAAAATACTACAGATAAAATCAATCAAGTACGTCGTGAGCATTATTCAAAGATTCAAGATGAACAACAAGCTAATTATGATGCTAAAGCTGCTATCTGCGAAAAGATAGAAGAACTTCTCAACGACAGCATTAACAGCATTGGCGCATGGCAAAAGAAATCAAATGACGTTAATGAACTCTTCAAAGTTTGGAAAACTATCGGCCCAGCTCAGAAGAAACTCAATGACGAAATTTGGGCTCGCTTCAAAGGTTCTATGGATTCATTCTTTAGCAATAAAAAAGAATTCTTCAGCAGACTTAAAGAACAACAATTGGAAAACTATAACAGAAAATTACAATTGTGCGTTGAAGCTGAAGCTCTTGCTGACAGCAAAGAATGGAAAAAAGCTACAGACCGCATAAAGAAACTTCAAGAAGAATGGAAGAAAGTCGGTCCTGTGCCAAAACGTCATTCAGATAAGATATGGAAACGCTTCCGTTCAGCTTGCGATGCTTTCTTCACAAGCAAGTCAGAACATTTCAGCGGCATCAAAGGCGTTGAAGAAGAAAACCTCAGACTTAAGAGAGAACTTCTCGAACGTATCAAGGCTTATGAAATCAAGAAGGAACGTTCAGAAAATATGGAAGCAATCAAGGCTTTCCAAAGAGAATGGATGGCAATTGGTTATGTTCCAATGAAATATAAAGATGCAACACAAGACGAATATCGTAAATCTATCGATGCTTTGTTCGATAAGATGAAGTTCAATGAAAACGAACTCTCAACAGCAGAATATCGCAATATGGTTGAAGGCATGAAAGATGACCCAGACTCACGCGATAAAGTAAGAAAAGAACGTAACATCTTGACAAACAAGATTACTAAGTTACGCGAAGAGATTAGCGTTTTGGAAAACAACATCGGTTTCTTCTCAAACAGCAAGCAATCAGAAATCATGAGAGCTGAGTATGAAAAGAAGATAAACAGAGCTAAGAACGATGTTAAAGTTTTAGAAGCAAAATTGAAAATCCTCAACGAGCAGTAATAATTTTATTTGAAGGCTGCACAGTTTAATGTGCAGCTTTTTTTGTTTTTGATATGGGAGCAAATACTTTTGGCGTAAATTATTGTCTTACGACATTCGGTGAATCGCACGGCGAAGCTGTAGGCGGTGTCATTGATGGCTGTCCTGCCGGATTGCAAATAGATTTTAACATGATAGAAGAGGAGTTGAAAAAAAGAAAAACATCTTCTACATCAACGAGTTCCCAAAGAAAAGAATCCGACAAGGTGGTTTTCCTTTCTGGAATCTTTGAAGGAAAGACGTTAGGAACGCCGATTGCTTTTATGGTGAAAATCGAAGATGCCAAGTCTTCGGATTACGATAATATAAAAGATATATATCGTCCTTCACATGCCGATTTTACATATCAGCAGAAGTATGGTTTGCGAGATTACAGAGGCGGCGGAAGTGGCTCGGCACGCACACTGCTGCCATGCGTGGTCGCCGGCAGCCTCGCCAAACAGATTCTCTCATTGCAAAATATTGAAATAAAATCCTTCGTGACTCAGATAGGCGAGGAGAGAAGTGATGCTTTCTCAAATGAAGAAATCCAAGTTGTTCTCCAAAAGATAAAAGAGAGACGCGATACTGTCGGCGCTGTCGTAAGAGTGGAAGTCGATAATGTGCCTGCCGGCGTTGGCGAGCCTTATTTCAGAAAGCTGCAGTCAGTCCTGGCGCAGGCGATGTTCAGTATCAACGCCGTGAAAGGCTTTGAATATGGCGAGGGATTTAATGCGGCTTCGATGTTAGGCTCGGAATGCAATGACGTTTTCGTTAATGACAACGGAAAGATTAGGACAAAGACCAACCATTCTGGTGGAATTCAAGGCGGCATATCCAACGGAGAGAAGATATATTTCAATGTCGCATTCAAGCCGATTCCGACGATAATGCAAGCGCAACAGACTGTCGATGTTGAAGGAAACGAAGTGACTTATAATGTCGAAGGACGCCATGATGTCTGCGTGGTTCCACGGGTGCTTCCGGTCGTGGAAGCGATGACGGCAATGGCGATTTTGGATATTATCCGCTAAAGCATACGAAATACACACGAAATATTTAGTGTCAATTGGTGCAATTTTGTGGATTGATATTATCCGCTAAAGCACACGAAAGATTCACGAAATATTTAGGTGCCAATTGGTGCAATTTTGTGGATTGATATTATCCGCTAAAGCACACGAAAGATTCACGAA
>JAEIGA010013661.1_pt1 | contig 12358 bp, 34 predicted proteins | sample 9270691 | NCBI WGS metagenome assembly JAEIGA01 (sample SAMN17057246, study PRJNA624740) | gut metagenome | biome: biome; isolation source: fecal sample | host: Bos grunniens | place: China: Xizang | collected 2019
GTTTTTATTTTATATGGTTATTAAAATACTAGACACAAGATTGTATAATATAGTACTTGATTAGACAAGGAGGCAGCCAAATGACCATTACCAAAAAGTCTTTAGAGCTATTTAAGAATAGTGGCTATAGAACAATTCATCTTATCAGTAATCTTTATTTAATTAGAAACTATTCCGTTAAGGCGAGAAAGTTTTCATTATATGGTCTTGTCTTAGTTAGAGGTTAGGAGTGACAACATATGAAGCTATGTGAAATTAAAGTAGATACTGCTGCCAGTTTGAAGGAACTGACTTATCATCTTACTGCCAATGGATACACTGTTCAGACTGCAGTTGTCTGGCATGAGTATCCGAGAAACGGTATTAAGCATTGGCAGATCGCTATCTTTGATAAGGAGACTGCTGTAGATGAAACTGTGGATCGATGATGTGCGTCCGGCACCCGAAGGATATGTCTGGATTAGATCTGTTAGCAAAGCTACGGAGTTTATTGAAATCTATGAGAACCATTTTCGTAGAACAAAAGATCCACTGCTGAAGATTACTTTAATTGATATTGATCATGACGCAGGTGACTTCGCTTCTGATGGCGGTGACTATATACGCATCCTAGATTGGTTAGAGGAAACAGGAAGAAACTATCCTATCAGAATTCATTCGATGAATCCTGTCGGAGTAGAGAACATGAGAAGAATCATTCAGAGAAATGGCTGGAGGGAAGTAAGATAGATGCCTTGGACAGGAAAAGCTATAAAAGCACTTACTCCAAGTATCGCGGCTATGGGACGTTACGACTTAACTCATTGGTGTAGGAACAAAGCTAAACCAGGAGATATTGCTTACTGGCATGATAAGATTTCTGATCAACATTATTACTATATTTATAATGAAAAGGATCAAAATCCGATGTGGAAGCTCTGGCTAAAAGATACAATAGACGAATATATTAAAGAAATAAATAAGTTAACTGTCGAGGAACCTAAAATGACTAAGCGATGCGATAACTGTAACTATTTTAAAGAGATGGCTAGACATACTTGGTGTGATCATGAAAAACACAAAGGAATGATTGTAGCAGACTTTACTTCTTGTCCGGAGTATGAGACTAAGAAGGCAGGACCTTTTGATAATATCAAGTTCTTTCTCAAAGATTCAATCACTGGAGAAATGGCGCTTAAGTACATCTGCGAGGATTGTGGCAAGGTGATGGATACACCTTTTCACTGGTGGATGAAGGTACCTTATGGTAACGCAGTACCAGATGATGTTGGCTTTCACTTCCGCTGTGAAGAATGTGAAAAGAAGAAGGAAGTACGATAATATGAGAACAGTCGACATTCTATTTGACTTAGAAGAAATTCCTATCCTGTGGCAGTACCTTTATATGAATGAAAACCATTATATCACTATAGATAATGGCTTGACATTGCTTGAGATCCGTATGACAGACAGTTGCTATTTTAAAGCAAAGAATCTAAAATTCCCGGATGTACCTGAACATAGCTATACAGATATGATGACTATTCCTAATATGCTAGGAATTATCGATCAGCTTAAACAGACTCAGGCAGTAGAATTCCCAGGCTGTTTTCCTAGCAGGTGGGAAGAGATTAAGACTATTACTACAACTAACGTTGCACAGAATAAGATGAATCAGAGGAGCAGATGATTATGGAAACCGGACAGAGACTTATTAACGCAGCAGCTGTGGCACTTTGATGAAACAGTGAGGAAACTTGGTAATGAATAATAGCTTTATTCCAGAAACTTTAACTCAATGTAGATGCCACTATATTCCACCTGTAAAAGAACATATACAGTGTCCTGATTTCGGCAATTCTGATGGTATTGACGGTGGGTGCTGGTGGTGTATGGAGATGACACCTTATCAGTGGCATATGTGTCAAGATGAGACCTGGGTTCGAGAACTGCTTAGTCCAACCTCTAAATTCAAGTATAAGTACCGATCTGAGGCATGTCGATTCATTGAAGAATATAAGCAGAGGAATCCTATGGGTAACGAGAGAAGAGCTTTACTGAGTGAAAAAGATTGATTAAATATATTAAATTTAGAATCCACTAGTTGTATTATATACTAGTGGATTTTATTATAGTATTGATGAATTTTGGAGGAATTTATTAATGAAGATTTATATTGTAACTAGCGGTTGTTATTCTGAGTATATGATTGAAAAGGTATTTTCTAATAGAGCAGCTGCGGAAGAGTTTAAGAAATGGCATAACATTACAAATGATATTGAGGAGTATGAAGTGTTTGCTGAGCCGCTTGAGAAACACGAAGGTGAAAAAGCAATGTTTATCCGGGTGCAGGGTACAGTGTATTCTGAAGCAGTGGTAGACATTAAATACGTGATTAGACCCGCTTTAATTAGGGAAGGCGGTACTACTCAGCATAACGGACTTGTAGATTATAATAAACATTCTGGGTCATTTACCCTTTATAATGAACACTTTATTCCGGTCGCAAATTGGGATGAAGAAAAGTATAAGGCTAAGTTTACTAAAGCGCTTTATGACCTCGCCGGCATTATCAAAGCTATGTTCGCAGAAGGGGCTTCTGTGGCAGATGTTAGCCAAACAATCCTTGAAAGAGACGACTAATTAGGAGGAACATAATATGGCAGACAAGGTATTGACTATTCTTTGCGTAAAGACGGATAAGGGCTGTTTTATTTCTGATTGCACAGCAACGACTGGCTATAATTATAATTATCATACTAGTACTGTTAACAAGCTGCTATTTGATGGCAAGCAGCCGACAGGTACTTATCATCCTAATTGGTATTATATTGAAAGCTACCCTACTACGATCCAGCGTGAGGTCCGTGGTGCTTGCGTGAACCGGCGCTATGAACTTATTGATACTGCACTCGAGTCTGATAAAATGCCACTGGTGATTCCATACGAGGACGAGAGCAAGTATAACCATAGCATGATTGAAAGCTTGTACAAGTATGCCTACGATCAGGAACCTAATTACATGGAAGATGTTGTATGTGATATTCAGGTTGTTTGTGAGATCGATAATTACAACTTTCCGCCTATGCTTGAATACAAGGCAATTACTAAGAGTGGCTGGTCTGAGCAACAGTACACTATCAAGAATGCTAATGTCCAGCATCAGCTGATTGATAAGATGATCTTCCCTCCTGTGCTGCTTCATGAGAGACCTTGTAAGCTTACTTCTAAGCAGATGTATGATATGACTCGTCAGTATATTCTTGAGCATATTGATAACTCTGTTGCTACGATTACTTCTAACTATACCTTCTGCTTTGAGGTTAAAAAGCTTGTTCCTTTGATTGAGCCTGAAACTATTAAGTACCAGAATATCTTTGGAAGAACTAAGCGCGAGCGCAATAAGATTCATACAACTATCAAAAAGTATGAAGAGAAGTCTATCTTTGAAATGACTCATGAGCAAGAGAAGTATAAGGGTTATTCTGTCATTCCGGAGATGTTCGCAAATAGCGAGGCAGAGCTTAAGGAGAAGGTAGATACTTGGCTTGAAGGTTTGATGGAGATTATTAATAAACCTCTGTGCCAGTGTCCTAACTGTCAAGGAACCGGCTATATCAACGACATTAAGAAGTTAGGCTTTAGCTACAAGGAGTAACTATGGAAATTAACTATTACAAAACAGTGAGGAGATTACATAGAGTGGAAAAGATTGATTTTCATATTAATGTAAAACCGGTATCTATTAATTTTGAGTGTCCTCATTGTGGACTTGAAACCGAAGTACCGTGGCGGCTTGTATGTGAGCCGGAATACTGGGGAAATGACTGGGGCGAAGTGACTTGTCCTGAGTGTGGCGAAGCAGTTGAGCTTGGAGATTATGATTACGACTAACCAGGAGAGTGTATAATATGTCTATTGGATTCTACTTTGACGATACTGAAGAAGAGGGCTGCTCAAACCCACAGGAAATCTATGAGCTGTATGAGAAGATTCGACAGTTAGAAAAGCAGCTAGAGGATCTGCGAACCAAACATAAACGACTGCTTGAAACTGCTGACATTCTAGATACTGCTTTGCGAGAGTATCAAAAGAAATATGGTGAGCTTGATGAATAAGAAATCATATAATAAAAGAAGAGTCTTTTATATTATCTATCGTAACGTAGAAAAAAAGCATCCTGATTGGCTTCGCGAAGATATTAGAAATACTACTATAGGATTGTTATCCAGTAGAAATAGAAGGAAGCATAATGAAAGTTAAACAAAGACTGGTTGAGGCACTTGGTGAAATGCTGGACTTTGGTCAAGGGACGCTGTATACCATGGCAGATCGTCTTATTGCAAAGGGTGTAACTATTCCAGTATCAGGTGAGTGGATAGAAGACTATGAAGTGTTTATTGACGATAGTGGCCGAGAAAGCTTTCCGATTCATACGGGCTACGTTTGTTCTGAGTGCGATAAAGAAGGCTCGCCGTACTGGGCTTTCTGTCCTCACTGCGGTAGTCCTATGCTAGGAGGTAATAAGTCATGACTGATATTGAAAAGCTGACCGAAAAGTTAGTTGAGATTATTGTATCAACAGACTTAAGCAGAAGCAGTGGCAGGCTAATGGATGCTTATAACATTGCTGATACTCTTATTGCTAATGGTGCAGTAGTACTTCCTTATAAGGTCGGCGACAAGATTTATTATATTGATCGACACACTAATAAGTTAGAAGAAGACACTATTAAGTTTATAACAATTACTAAGCATGGTTGTAAGCCGATCCTGACTAAGCATAATACTAAGTTCTGGGAATACTATGTATTTGGGGCAAATGTATTTCTTACTAGAGAAGAAGCCGAAGCTAATATTGTACGAAAGGAGAATATTTAAATGTGCGAGTGTATGAGCTTTCCTGGCACTGTGCAGGAGTTTATTAAGCAATATAGCTTTGTAGACAAAGAAGAAGTATATACTAATGGCGCTGCACTGATTCCGGTATACCGAGTAGAGCAGATGCTTGAGCATTATTGCAGCAATCTGCAAGCAAAGACAGAAGGAGATAAGTAATGTATAAGTCGCCGATTGATATTATTCCTGGCCAGCTTGAGTTACAGCTTGAGGACGAGATTTTATGGGCGGTTCAAAAAGTCGGAGTTGCCGTAGACAAAGACGAATTACTTCGTGCACTAAAGTACGATAGAGACCAATACAATACTGGTTATCAAGATGGTAAGGCAGAATCAGTAGTTCATGGTGAATGGAAGTTTTGGGAAGGCTGGATGAGCAATCATGACATGCGTATTGAAGACGCTACTTGCTCTGTCTGTGGCTACAAGCATCCCACAGTACGTCGCACGTATGGAATTCGTGAAACTATGCAGGATGTTTTAAATAAGCTTAGTAACTACTGCGCAGATTGCGGAGCAAAGATGGACAGAGGAACTAACAATGACCGACATAGAAAAGCTGATTGATTTGCTTTGTAGAGCGCACCATAATGCAAGTGCAGTTATGGCTGGTGGTGAAGGCAGTTACCATGATGGATTAAAGGAAGAAGCTGACTATCTTATCGCAAACGACGTGACTATTACAGTCCATGGTGAGTGGGTAGAGTATCAAGTTCCACACATCATGTGTTGTTCTGTATGTGATTGGGGAACTGGAGTGCAGAGTGATTTTAAGTACTGTCCTAACTGCGGCGCTAAGATGGACGGTAAGAATAATGTACAAAGAGAAGATTAATTTTAACACCTAACTATTTACTGGTTAGGTGTTATTTTTATATGGTAGATATTGTATTATAAATATGTAAGTAAACAAAGTATTAATTTGGAGGATTACTATGTTGAAGAAGTATTATGAAAACACTACGCACTTCCAGTGTGCAGAATGTAAGCATTGTTTTAAGCTTTCCTTCTGGCAATGGCTGTTGACTATGAAATTTGATTTTGTTAGATACAGATATATTAAGTGTCCTAGATGCGGTGTTAAGCATTGGCTACAGGCAAAGAAAGTAAAGTGAGGTATACATCATGACTGTATTTGAGACTCATTGCGTGATTTTGCTACCTTCCATTATTATGTGGCATTTTCTTCTTATTTTTGTAACTGATAGTTCCAGGTACCAGAATTATCGTTTGAGATGCGCATTGGATCATATTTATACTTTTGGTGTTAATAAAAAAGAAGAGACTAGCTCTGTTATCGCGCCTGAGACTGAGGTTACTTATCGTAATAAGAATTTTACTGTAGGTATTATTAAATCCGAAGTAAATTATCATTATACTACATATCGAATTTTTATTAATGGTGACGAAGCCGGAATGTATCATAAGCTTAAACATGATTTTATGCATAGCTATTACTTTGAGCCGGTTAATAGAAGACATAAAGATGAGGTTGTTTCTATCGTCCATGCAGCAAATAGAAAGATTCGTAGGCAGAATAAGATTACGGCAGAAAAACCGCCTAGATATGATGACTATTCCTACTTCAAGTGATATAGGAAATGAAGTAAGAAACGAGGTAAGATAAGTGTTTGATTTGACTGATACATATAGCTGTAACCCGCCTATGAGCTTTGCTTCTTATCCTATTGTAAAACCTAATATTAGAACCGGTGAAGGCAGAACAAAGATTCGGGGAAGAGCCCAGGTTGGAGATCTCAAGAAGAAGCAGCATCGTAAGATGGCAAAGAAAAGCCGAAGAGCTAATAGGAGATAATATGAAGTTTAAAGATTTTATGGATTTGTACGATAACTGGAATAGTCACTTAGTGGTTAATAATGATTATCTGCATCCTATTGTCATTGATGTTGCCCATCAGATTATGGATTGTATTCCGAGTCTTACTGGTGTAAAAAGCTATGATAAGCTGTTTGACATGGAAGTAGTTGCTTTTGGCTTCTATGATAATGAACTTTGCGTAAGAGTACGATGTGAGGCAGCGTATGACAAAGATTGAGCCTATTTCTAACTTAGGTCCTGGTGATAAATTTATATTTAGAGACCTGGATTATCTGGTTATTGACATGGAGCCTTCAGGATTTTTTGCCGGCTCTAATATAACCGAGTATGTTTGTGCCCTTGACCTCTCTACATTTAAGGTAATGTGCTTCGGAAAGGATACTGAAGTCGAAGTTATCTACTATTACGGAGGACTGTGAATGATAATTTGCGCAGCGCTGAAGATTCAAGTAGAAGGACTTGACCATGAAACAGTTCTACCATGTCTACGACATGGTGATGGCTTTAAGATTTTAGAAGACCTTGGTTATGCGCCAAAAACTAAGTACAAAGTTTTAGAGCAGGGCTTCATAACTCATGATAAAAAGTTTTTAGATAGAAAACAGGCTTGGGAATATGCGGCTGAAATTGGGCAGCTTCCTGCTACGCTTATTCGCTATAGCTCTGGAGACCTTTACTCAGAAGATTTGTATTAAGCTTAGTATTTTCACAATGCCTATGATTGTTTTTGAGGAGTGATATTATGTGGAGTAAAAGTATAGAAGTCTTTAATCCTTACGAAGCACTGTCTGAGGGGCAACCTAAAGATACCGCTAAAAAGAAACGTAAGTTTGATAAGGAATTGGCTATTAATATTATTAAGCTTGGTGTGCTTATTTGGGTAACCATGCTTGGGTTCTTTACTACTTATGCACTTATTTGGGTTGGTCTAGGAATTCCGACAGGTACTGTAGCAAGTTTGGTGGTACTTGCTCTTACTTGCGCATCTGAATTTGGTTTGTATAAGTTGCTAAGTTTGTAAATATGGTTATAAAATATTTAGGCAGGGCTAAGATCACCTTGCCTATTTTATTTACCTATATTGTATTATAAATTAAGAATAATTTTAGGAGGGGTTTTATGACTGTTTGGATTCTTTATGATTGGGATGACCGTGTAGAAGGTGTTTATTCTCAGGCTGGTCGTGAAAAGCGAGAGGAGCAACTTTACAATGAGGCATTGCGTCAGCGTGGTGCCTATAATGAAAAGTTGGCTAAAGAAATCAAAGAACTCAGAGACCTGCGCAAGCCGTGCATTATTGAGGCGGAAATTCTTTTGGATACCGAAAGGGCAGCAAAAGAAAACGGCGATATGGTGACCATGAAGAATATTCGTAAGCAGCGTAAAATCTTGATTAAGCAAGCAGACCGGATTTCTTTTGAGATTGGTCGCAAAGAAGAAAAGATTCTTGCGTCACAGAGAATGACGAGGAAAGAAATTTTAAGTAACTATCAAGTACATTATTATTGGGAAGAATACCAGGTGATAGGAGAATAACAAAATGAGAAAGCCGCAAACAGAAGCTAAGCATTTGGTGTATGCAGAAGATATCATTCAGGAGCTGATGCAGTATCCTGATAACGCTATTTATAAGCATGAGCTTAGACGACTGGTAGAAAAGGTTGTGACTGAAAAGGAAGTTGCTTTTAACGCGTTCTTTCCTTATGCAGGTACCCTCGAAGATGATGGCGATATTTATGATTGAGAGGCAAGGTATATGAAAAGAGTTGTTTGCTCTATTGATATTGTAGATATTAAACAGAAAATTGATAGTGGACGATTCGCTATTAAGATTAATACTTTTGGTAGTGTGCTGCTTGAGGATACTCTCACCTGTGAAGCTATCCAGCTGATGCAGCTTCCAGAAGGGTATTCATTTCATGAGCGGGGTGAATGGCTGCCGACGGTTATGTATCCAAATAGTAACTTGGATAGCCGCACTAAGAGCGTAGATGGCTGGGAATGCTCTGTGTGTGGTAACACTACATCAGATAAAACTGACTGGTGCACTTGCGGTGCTGACATGAGAAAGTATAAAGGTTATAGAGGTAATCATGAAAAACTTTGTAAAACATATTATTAACTTTTTTAAGTATATTATTTTGGGCGGGTCAATTGGCATTATGACAGCATGCTTTGTATTAGCGACATTTTTGATCGTTGCTGTATTGTTGGCCCTGCTGTCTGCCACTTTGTCTGAGCTTATCGGCATAGCAGGACTCGGTGCTTTATTTATTATCTGTGGCGCGAGCTGGTATGATATTACAGACGATCTGCGTAAAGCACTTTGGAGGTAATATGGGAATTACCTATTGTTCACATACGGACTGTTATTACAGAGATTGTACTAGGCATCAGAGCCGGGCACCAAAAGATAGAGACATTAGCATCGCTGATTTGAATGATGGTTATTGCTTTATTCCGGAAAGCTTGGTAGAGACTAAAGAAAAGCATAAGCGAGAAAGACTACGGTCTGCTATTTGTAAGGGCACTCAGAGTACTAATTATAAATGCGATAATCCTACTAAGGCTATGTGTGATGCTGACGGTGGGTGTTACTATTGTGCTATCATAGCTGATGCCGTAGAGGAGGAATTTAAGCATTGTATCGAAGGCGAAGCAGAATGGATTGATGTCACTAAACCTGGTCAGGTGACCTGCGGAGGCAATCCTGTGTATGCTTGCGGTAGATGCAAAAGCGTATATGGCTCACACGAGCTATTTCCAAGCGCGAAGTACTGCCGAGAATGTGGTGCCAGGATGAAGGGGGTAAGACTTAGATGAGATGTGGAAGCTGCCAGTTTACTGATGGCAAGTGTTATATTTCTTTACCTCCTAAGGTGAAGTGCACTATCATGAATGAGTTTCGTTTGTATGAAGACGAGTGCAGTTGCCCGTCAGCAAGAGCTACTCACGAGTCTGAAGAAGTAGCCCGTCTCAAGGATCTGCTACTAAACGAACCAGGGCCACTAATGACAATCAAATATGACGACTGGACCGCTCCATCTGTGACTATTACCAGAGAAGACGCTGACGCAGCGTATAGTAGCTTACTCCAGCTTCCTGCATATGGCCAGGCTAGAGCTATCGCGGCTGCCGTTGATGAGTCACAGGGAACAGATGTAGATGCTTGGAAAGTAGAGGCGTCGGTAGAATATGGTTGTATGCCATGTCTAGTATGTGGTGCAGGTGTAGGTATTTATAGTCCGCGCGACGACAGACCAAAAATCTGTCCTACATGTCGGAAGGCTATTAGATTTATTAAAGAAAGATTTAAAGTTGAATTGGAAGCTTATACGGAAGGAGATGACTAAAATGCAGCAGTTTATTGAGAACTTAGACTGCCCACATAACACAGGTGAGCAGCCACTTGACTATGATACGCCCTGCTACGAGTGCACGGCACCGTATTGTGAAAAGAAGAGCCTGTGGAGCAGTGACAATAAAAGCGAGCCACTACCTGATATTAAGTACACACTGTGCGGTTACGGCGCGCAACTGGAGTACTTGAATTATAATGAGGCCACTTCTGATATTAGCACTTCTACTTCTGCCGAAGAGCTGAAGCAGTATGAGGAGGTCCTGCGATGACTAAGTTTGAAGCGGCAGCTAAGCTTGTAGAGCTTTATGCCGAGTGTGAAGCTAGGCTACGCAATGCGGGCAGAACAATGTCAGCTGGATATGCAGAGGCTGTAGCTTTAGCATGTATGGCACTCAAGAAAGAGGAAGAGTATGGCTGATTTTATTCATAACACTGAAGTTAATATGGCTTTGCGGGCAATCTTTTGCTCTGGAGTATTTTTGCTTGGTATCTATTTTATTCCTAAGTGGATTAATTCTGCAGTAGAGAAGCACCGTAGAAAGAAGCATCCTATGTATTTTGACTTCTATGATGCCGGAATGAAGCTTTGTGTTGAGGCTTCTGATGAAGCCAGTCATGATGCGGAGTATCTAAAGTTTCAGTTTAAGCTTTTGACAGAAGGTCTTGTAGAAGGCGAGTGCACGGAAGAATATTTTAAGAAGCGTTTTGAGCAACTTGCTGATAAACATATAGAAACTACGAAATGGTTTAAAGAGCAGCAGGCAGAAGCAGAGAAGCTGTTCCGAGAAGCTGATTTCTACGCAAAAAGAAATAATCTAGCGTGGGGTGTTATCTATTGAAAATACACGCCAGTAAATATTGCGATGGCTGTAATGATAGGGTTGCAATGAAGAGCCTGTTTTGGCATACAGTCAAGGATTACGTCATTATCCGAGGCTGTAATAAAATAACAAAGAAAAGAAGCGCTGGAGGAAGAAATGACCAGCGCTTTTATTGTATACTAATATATATGGTTAGACATTTGGAGGTTTTATGTATGAAGATCTGTAAAGTTACCAGTGACTACGATCCGCATGCGACTTTATGCATTGTTCGCACTAATGATGGTGATATTTGTATTAGAGTTTTTGGTAGAGGCGAGTTTCGTCTTGCAACTTCAGGCGGACAGTTTTATGGGCAGCAATTGTCAGCTATTGTAAATAAGTTTAGCGAATTGATTGATTTGATAAATAAGGAGGAATATTGATGGCGAATGTAGAAAAGATGTATACCTATTTGAGAGGCTTTTTTGTGGGTGCAAATATGAATGAGTCTCTTAATGCGCTGAGTTTTGCTAGACAGCAGCACGCTTCTCAGACTAGAAAAGATGGTACACCTTATATCGTACATCCGCTGTCTATGGCCTGCTATGCCGTAGCACTTGGTCTGCGCGATGATAACATCATTGCAACTATTCTTCTGCATGATGTACCAGAAGACTGCGGAGTTCCAGTTGAATACCTTCCCGTAAGCAGTACGGTTAAGACTGCAGTAAAGCATATGACTATTACTAAGTTTGACACGGATGTAGACAAGGTTGAAACTAAGTGTCGGTATTTCAACGAGTTGCTCGATAACAGAGAGGCTCTTATTTGTAAGGCACTGGATAGATATAACAATTTATCTGATGCGCCTATTAGCCTGTCAGCTGACGCTGTTGGTAAGAATATTGCAGAAACTGAAGTTCTGCTTATGCCTATTCTTAAGGCAGCAAAAGATTGTTATGGTGACCTGGCTGATGTTCTGTTTATTATGAGAACTAACCTTGAGGTGCTGCTCAATATTCTTAAAAAGGAATACTGCGAAGAGTATCTTAAGTGGAAACCTGTGTACGAACGTATTTGATGAGGAGGTTATTATGAGTAGAAAAGTACCATTTGAAGAACTTACGATTGAAGATAAATTTAAGAACTTACTTGCGGAGTTTAAAAGACAGGCACAAGAAGAAGTGCTTTTTGATGTGCTAACTAGATTTTATTTCGCCGACTGGACTCGTGCCTGCGATTATAATAATATGACGTCGGAGGATGTTGTCGAAGCTGCTATGGCTGTGTGTGCAAAGATTGAAGAAAGATATAATTATAGTATCGATAATGATTTGTATTAAGTGAGGTAGGTTGCTATGTCGGAAGCTATTAAGGCGCCAAATGCTAGACAAGAAGTAGAGATGGCCTATGAAAAGATGGTTGAGGCTTATGATAAATGGCAGCATCTTGGCAGAGATCCTATGTTTAGAGATAA
>JAEIGA010013662.1_pt1 | contig 12358 bp, 10 predicted proteins | sample 9270691 | NCBI WGS metagenome assembly JAEIGA01 (sample SAMN17057246, study PRJNA624740) | gut metagenome | biome: biome; isolation source: fecal sample | host: Bos grunniens | place: China: Xizang | collected 2019
AGATGTAAGCTTTTCGTCAACAGTAACTCGCATTTCCTCAAGCTTCTTTTCATTTGACTCCTGCATTTTTGTGATTGATGCTTCAAGTGCTCTGTTCTGCTTTTCACTCTGTTCAGCATTCTTGTCACGGATTGAAATAAGCATTTCATTCATCTTTTCACGATGCTCAAAATTGCCCTTGTTCATATTGTCAATACGAAGTGACATATCATCAAGACTCTTTTTAACGTCTTCACGGATTTCCTTGTTGGAATTTTGATTTTCAACACGGATTCTATGGAATTCATCACCCATATTTTTGTTTATGTAGTCAATCTTCTGCTGGAGTGAATCACTTGATTTATCACTCTTTGAATTCTTAAGAACAATAACCATAATAACTATGGAAATAACTGATAAAACTATAGAAAGCATAAGTAAAATATCGTTCTGTGGCATAAAAATCTCCTTACTATGTACTTATATATTCTATTATAGCAAAATGATGAGATAAAAGATAGTTCTTTATAAAACTTTTTCTTAAAATTTATAACTGCAGTTTGAACCTGTCAATAAAATGTTATATTTTTATAAAATTTTGTATTTACTTATAGCCAAGTTTCACTTTCTCTGTTATAATTATAAATGGTGAATAAGATGTTTAAGAAAATTATGGCAATTTTAATAGTGGCGATTCTCCTTGTAACCACATTTGTAGGTTGCTCTGATGATGAGGAAACATATCTTGCGTGTGGCGTTTCTCAAATGCCTCGTTATTTTGACCCGCAGGTTGCATCAACCACAAGTGAAAAAATAGTGGCGGTTAATATTTTTGATGGTCTTTTTAAGCTTGATGAAAAGGGCGAGCCACAGAAATGTATTGTCAAGGATTATAAGATTTCTCCTGACGGACTTACATATACATTCTATCTCAAGGAAAATATGAAATATTATATTTCAGGTGAGGCTAAAGATTTCCTTGAGGAAAAGGGTAAGACAGTTGAAGCACGTGTTACTGCAAGGGATTTTGTTTTCGGTATAGAGAGGGCAATTCTTCCTGAAACAAATTCCGAAGCATACGGAAGTCTCAGCATTATCAAAAATGCTGAAAAGGTGCACAATGGAGAGGCGTCAGTAGATGAGCTTGGAATTAAGGCAATCGGTGATTACACTCTTGAAATAACACTTGAAGAAAAATCATCTGATTTCCTTTATGTACTCAGTCAGCCTGGTGCATTCCCTTGTGATGAGGAATTTTTCAATATTACAGAAGGCAGATATGGTCTTGATGAAGAGTATATCATTTCAAACGGTTGCTTCTATCTTTCTGATATAAAGGATGGTGAATCTGTCCGCTTCTCAAAGAGTGAGGAATATGCGGGTGATTTCGGCACAACTGTCACATCAGTAAGACTACACGTAAATGCAAGCGAGAAGGATAATGCAAAAAAAGTTGATGATGGAACTTATCATATAGGCTTTTTCGCAGGTGAAGAAGCTATTGAAGAGCTTGGCAGAAAGACTAATAAGACTGATATTGAAAATATCACAACAGCACTTGCTTTCAATATGAACAAGCCTGCACTTCAGAATACAAAGTTGAGAATAGGCCTTGTTTCAAGTATCGATATTAAAGCAGTTACAGGTGCTGACTATAAAAACCTTGTTCCGTCAGGCTATAAGCTTTCAGGCGGATGCGTTGAAAGAGCATCATATAATATTGCTGTTGCAAGAAAAAATATGATTTCTGCATTTGAGGAGTTGGAAATTGACAATCTTACAATCAGCGTTCTTTGTACAACGGATAATGAAGAAATGGCAAAAGCTATTGTAAACTGTTGGCAAAGTAATATCGGTGTTGAGCTTAATGGTAAGGTTGTTGTTGCTGAAAATGACGATGATTACGAAGCAAAAATCAGGGCAGGGGAATACAGCATTGTTATTTGCGATTTGACTGTTGATTCAGGCAAGGCGTCAGATTTCTTATCCGTGTTTATGACAGGGAACAATTTCTTCGGATATTCATCAGAGGAATATGACAGAATGGTTGCTGACTTAAATAAAAACTCCACAAAGGAAAAGGCTGCTTTGTGTGAAAGCTATTTGCTTAAAAATGCTGTTGCAGTACCGTTGGGCTACAAAAATACCATTTTAGCAGTTGCAAAGGATACAGTCGGAGTTTATTCAGCAGGTGACAGAGCAAATATATATTTCTACAAAGGAATACTTGAATAATGACAGTAAAAAGAAAAGTGTATGTAGCTGTATCGTGGCTTCTTGTGGTAATCTGTATGGGAATTATATTCTTCCTTTCAGCGCAGACAGGTGAGGAGTCGTCAGAATTAAGTCATTCATTTGTGTTGGCATTTTTAGAAAAGCTTGGAATTACAATAAATGAAGCCTTTCTTCGTAATTGTGCCCATTGTCTTGAGTTTATGGGGCTTTCAGTGCTTATGTTCAATGGAGTTTATGCAACGAGTGAAGCAAAAATAACGCCTGTGATTGCATTTTTTGGAACTGTGGCTTATGCAGTTACAGATGAAATTCATCAGATTTTTGTCCCTGAAAGAGCGTTTCAGTTATCTGATATTTTAGTGGATAGTACAGGTGCTTTGATTGGTGTCATAGCATCGTTGATTATATTAAAAATTATACTTACTATAAAGGAAAGAGGAAAGAGGAAAGAAAAATGGCAGTATTAAAACCATTTAAGGCAGTAAGACCAAAGGATGAATACGCATCACAGGTTGGTGCTTTGCCTTACGACGTAATGAATTCAGAGGAAGCAAGAGAAATGGTAAAGGATAAGCCTTACTCATTCTTGCATGTTGATAAGGCTGAGGTAGATTTACCACAGGGAATTGACATTTACTCAGCTGAGGTTTATGAAAAAGCAAAGGAAAATCTTGATGCTTTAAGTGAAAACGGCATCTGCAAGCAGGATGAAAAGCCAATGCTCTACGTTTACCGTCAGATTATGAATGGCCGTGAGCAGACAGGTATCGTTGGCTGTACTACAGTTGATGATTACATCAATAACGTGATTAAAAAGCACGAATTCACAAGAGCAGATAAGGAAGCTGACAGAATTCGTCACGTTGACACTCTTGATGCTAACACAGGACCAATTTTCCTTACTCACAGAGAAAATAAGACAGTTTCAGATATTACTGAAAACTGGAAAAATACTCACACACCTTGCTACGATTTCGTAAGTGATGATGGTGTTTCACAGACAGTATGGGTTATTGATGACGATGCAGTTATTGATACTCTCGTTAAGGAGTTTGCTGAAATTCCATATCTCTATATTGCTGACGGTCACCACAGATGTGCTTCTGCAGTCCGTGTAGGGGAGAGAAGACGTGGTGACGGTGAATACGATGAGAATGCAGAATTCAATTTCTTCTTATCAGTAATTTTCCCTTGTGACCAGCTTGAAATTATGGATTACAACCGTGTAATCGCTGACCTTAACGGTAATACAAGTGAAGAATTTATGGCAAAAATGGGTGAAAAGTTCGTAGTTGAGGAAACAGACGAAAGCCCTTACGCACCAAAAGAGCGTCACACATTCGGTATGTATCTCGATAATAAGTGGTACAAGGTTACTGCAAAGGCAGAGTTCATCAATGAAAATGACCCTGTTGAATGTCTCGACGTTTCAATTTTACAGAACAACCTCATCACACCAATTCTCGGCATCGAAGACCCAAGAACTGACAAGAGAATCGATTTCGTCGGTGGTATCCGTGGCCTCGGTGAGTTAGAGAGAAGATGTGCAGAGGGAATGAAATTAGCATTTGCAATGTACCCAACATCATTGAATGAGTTAATGGATATCGCAGATGCAGGAAAGGTTATGCCTCCAAAATCAACATGGTTCGAGCCAAAATTGTTGTCAGGTTTATTCATTCATAAATTATCATAATATGTATAAATTTTCGGTGGAATTCGTTTCACCGAATTTTTATACTATTTCATATGGCGAAATGCACAAAAAATAATATTTATATTTGTTAATTTGTGCCAATGGTAGAAAGTTAAATAATTAACAATATTTCATTGACTTTATCTTTTTGGTGTTGTAATATATGTACAAATCGAAGCACGGTTATATGTGCAAATTCAACAAAGAAAAGGCGAAATTAATAAATGACACAAATTCTCAAAAATATGAATCCTATAACAATAATCTCACAGAAGGATGGAGCAAAAAGAACAGTAATAATGTTTATGAGCATTATTCTTATGGGCTTTGCTGTTTCAGTTTTCTCATATTCAGGTATGGGTGTTGACCCATTCACAGCCCTTAATATGAGCATCAGCGCAAAGCTTGGAGTAAGCTTCGGTTTGTTCCAGATGTGTATGAACGGACTTATTCTCTTATTGGTGGCATTCACATCAAAGCACCTTATCAGCCTCGGTACAGTGGTTAATATGGTTGGTGTTGGCTATGTATGTGAGTTCTTCACAAGTATTTATAACGAAATTTTACCTGAAGAAATTCCGTTTTCAGCACAGCTTGTGTTTATGGCACTTGGAGTTTTCCTTTTAAGTCTTTCAGCTTCTCTTTACTTCAATTGCAATATGGGTGTTTCACCTTATGATGCGCTTGGCTTTGTAATGGAAGAAAACATCAAGCTTAAATACAAGTGGAGCAGAGTGATTACTGACCTTGTTTGTACATTGATTGCAATTTTGTTGGAAGGACCTATCGGTATCGGTACAGTTGTTACAGCGTTCTTTATGGGTCCTGTAATTAGTTTCTGCGACACAGCAATTTCTCAAAAGGTGCTCAAGGCAAAATACACATTCTTAAGACATTTTACAGTTATCAGATATTACGATTACACTCAATTCGGAAAAGGTGAGGTAGCATAATAACACTATATTGACAAATTGCGACAAATATGGTATATTTATGGTGATATGAGGGAGTAATTCCGCAAAACAAAAATAATGCGAGACATCATCGTCAAGACAAGAGATTTTCTCTTCGGTGTGTCATAAGTAAATGAGACTCATACATGGTTTTTCGCTGTGTATGAGTTTTTTTGTTTACAAATACTCTTTCATAGGAAAAAGAAAAAACAGGAGGACAATAAATATGGACACAAAAAAGATTGTAAAAATTGTAATAATTGCTGTATGTGCAGTTCTTGTTATTGGTGTTGCAATATCTTGCTTTACAGTAGTTTCAGCAGGTCACACAGGTGTTGTACTTACATTCGGTGCTGTTGAGGACACAGTTCTTGAGGAAGGTTTGCACTTTAAAGCTCCTTTTATTCAAAGGGTAGTGCAGATGAACAATCGTACACAAAAGATTGAAACAGAAGGTTCATCATCTTCAAAGGACTTGCAGATTATCTCTTATGTGGTAGCAGTAAACTATCATGTTAATAACGATTCTTCTGCAAATCTCTATCAGAATGTGGGAACAGATTATGGTTCAGTTATTATTATTCCTGCAATTCAGGAGAGCATTAAAGCTGTAACTGCTCAGTACACTGCTGAAGAACTTATTACAAAACGTCAGACAGTGGGCGAACAGATTAAAGATGCTTTGTCAGAAAAAATCAACCAGTATGGTATTACAGTTGAGATTTTCAACATTGTAGATTTTGATTTCTCTGAAGAATTCAACGCTGCAGTTGAAGCAAAGCAGACAGCACAGCAGAATGCATTAAAGGCTGAACAGGACCTTGCTCGTATCGAGGTTGAGGCACAGCAAAAAATCACTCAGGCAGAAGCTGAAGCAGAAAGCATTAAGCTCATTCAGGACGCACTTGCAAAATCACCTGATTATGTAGATTACATCAAGTGGAGTAAGTGGGACGGTAAGTTACCAACAGTAATGGGTGACAGCGACGTTCTTTTGAGTATGGATTCATTAGAATAATGTAACATAATTTAAGCGAAAAACCAAAAAAATCCCCGAGGGAGTTAAATCCTTCGGGGAGATTTTTTATTATCTGGTTTATTTACCAGCCTGCTTTGAATACTTGAGTCTGTAAACAATATTCATAATTCTTGTTTCGATTGGGTTGATTGGTTCAACCTTTTCAAACATCTGAGCGCTAATCTGAATCTTTGCACCCTTATTTGTGATGAATTCGATAGCACCTGCATCGTATTCACTACCTGCAACACAAAGAGCACCATTGTTCTCAAGAAGAACTGCGTTTCTGCCCTTAAGCTTCTTAACAACCTTTTTAGCAGTTGCAAGTGTATTGTTAGGGTCATATTTTGCACACTTAACATTTACACCAACAATCTGTGCGAAGTCGTCAATAAGAGGACGCATCTTCTTACCAAGCTGTGAACAAGCAACTGTGTATGGGTCCTTTGTATGAGAAATAAAGTTAACATCAGCACGGTTCTTGTAAACTGCACGGTGAAGCTCGATTGAACTGTTGTTTGCATCACCTGCGATAACGTCACCTGAATCAATGTCGATTCTTGTGATTGTACCGTCGCCACCGATAACTGAAATGTTGAAAACAGGACCGTCACGTTCACTCTTACAAGCCTCAAATTCAGGAGCAGTTGAAGGCTTCTTTGTAAACTTACCAACAACGTAATCGTTGATAGCAGTAAGATTTTCAGCAACTGTACCTGTAAGTGATGTATATTTATCTAAAACATACTGTTCACAGATATCCTCAACCTTCTGTGCAACGTTGAAAGCATCGTCATAGTCAACACCCATGCAAACTGCACCGTGATGAGCCATAACAGCAGCCTTAGCATCAGAACGTGTGATTGCCTCAATAACACCCTTACGAAGCTTCTTTGTGCCTGGAAGACCGTAAGAAGCAATTGGAAGATTGTTACCAACAACCTGTGCATTTTCACCCTCAATATTGTTAATGTCCATACCAAGTGAAGAAACGATTGAAGCGTTTACCTGATGTGTATGGATAACAAAGTTGATTTCAGGACGAAGCTTATAGCAAGCAGCGTGAATACCTTTTTCACTTGATGGCTTAATTTCACCCTCATATTCAAGGTCTTCAATATTTACAAGAACGATTTCTTCAGGAGTAAGAGTTTCATAAGCACGACCACTTGGTGTGATTACAAACTGTGTATCACTGATTCTGCAAGAAATGTTACCCCAAGTACGGGCGATAAGACCTGCAGCGATAAGCTCTTTACCAGCCTTAATGACTGTCTCCTTTGCCTGCATTATTTCCATTAAAATCACCTCAATTTAATTCTCAACGGCTATTTTTCCGCCATAGCTCGTCCCAAATACTCGTTAATACACAAAGTATTGCCTGCGTTTTGTTACGGCTCTGACGAAAAACTATCTCGTTGATAATTGTGTTCTATAATAATAAGCAATTACTATAATAGGTTAATAAAGGTGGATGAAGATGAATTCATCCACCCTAAAAAATCAATATTTATTTGCTTTCTGGCTTAACAGCAACGTTAGCAAATACCTTGTCGAAGCACTGAAGTGCCTGGTCAATCATCTTAGGTGTGTATGCAGCTGATGTGTAGAGACGGCTACCAGCAAGGGTAACAAGTCCTTCTGCCATGTAAGCAGCGCCCATGTACTGCATTTCCTTCTTTCTTTCGCTTGTAGCTGTAAGAACACCAGGAATCTTCCAAGGCTTGCACCAGTCAATTGAGTAGTGCATTGTACCAACAGTTTCAAGGTGACATACAGAACCTTCGTTCCAAACAACGAATGGAAGACCGTGCTTTGTAACGAGTTCCTGAAGACCAGCTGTAAGTCTGTCACCCATTTCGCCTGCCTTCTGACATGCGTTCTGCTTGTCGATTTCTTCAAGAGTGAAGTAACCTGCACAGCATGAAAGTGGGTTAGCAGTCATTGTACCACCTGTGAATGCCTTCTTAACCTTCATACCTGAATCGTCAAGACCTGCACCAAGGTGCTTCATGTACTGCTTCTTACCGCCGACACCACCTGCACCTGGGTATCCACCTGCGATAACCTTACCGAAGATTGTAAGGTCAGGAGATACACCGAAGAAGCCCTGAGCACCAGCCATACCGATACGGAAACCTGTAACAACTTCATCGAATACGAGAAGAGCACCGTACTTACGGCAAAGTCTTTCAACGCCTCTGTTGAAGTCATAATCAAGTGGAGTTGTACCACTTTCAGGACCGATTGGTTCGATAAATACAGCAGCTGTACCACCATTGAACTGGTTGAGCCAAAGCTTTCTTTCAAGGTCTTCAAGGTCACCAGGGAAGAATTCCTGAGTATGCTTGAAGAGGTAAAGTGGAACACCACTAGCCTGTGTGAACTTTGAACCAGGAACACGGATACCGTAACCAAGCTGGTCTGACCAACCGTGGTAAGCACCACCCATTTTAAGGATGTTCTTCTTACCTGTTGCAAGACGAGCAACACGAACAGCTGTCATACATGCTTCTGTACCTGAACCCTGCATACGGAACATATCAACTGATTCAACTGAGTCAGAGATTTTCTTTGCAAGCTTGTATTCAAATTCGTGGAAAAGACCTGTTGAAGGACCACATGTGTTAAGAAGGTCGATAACCTGGTCACGAACTACCTTAGGGTTTGAACCAAGAACTGTAGGTCCACCTGCCTGAAGGAAGTCAAAGTACTTGTTTCCGTCAACGTCGTAAAGGTAAGCACCCTCAGCCTTTGTGAAAACAAGTGGGAATGGATAGTTGAAAGCAAGGTTGTGCTGAACACCACCAGGGATGATTGTCTTTGCTTCAGAAATCATTTCCTTAGATTTAGCACACTTCTTGTCATAATACTCTTCTTCATAAGTCTTGAGAACATCAGGCTTAATTGAATAAATTGGTTTGCTGATAAGTTCATCAAGCTGCTTATTAATCTGAGCAGCGTCATGATAATGTGTAATAGCGAATCTTGTATCTGCCATAATTTTTTCTCCTCCGTAGATTAGTAGAATTTGTTACCTGTAAATACAGATAATCGTTCATATACAATTATATCATTAAATTTTCCTCTGTCAACATTTTTTGGGAAAATAGTCAAAAATGAATAGTTAAAAAATAACTAATAGTTAAAAACAATCTAAATTATAGTTAGAAAACATCTAAACAGTAGTTTTGAGGCATAAAAAATCGCCGTTTTTATCTATAATAGACAATTGGAACGACGATAATATGTAGAAAATATAGAAAATCGGGCTTTAAAAGGCGTTTAGATAAATTTTAACTACAAATTACTAAAATAATCTTTTTACAAGCAAGCCTGCATCTTCGTTGTTAAAGTCAGTAGGGGAGTTTTTAAAGTTTTTAAGTGTTTCCCAACGTGCAACATATCCCTTGATTTTTTCGTCAGGAATTGACAACTGCAAATCACACAAATCTGCAATAAGCTTTTCAGCTGTTGACTTGTCACAATTCATACTGTCAAGGACTTGATTAAAAAGGTCAGGATTTGATTTTTCTGCCTCTGTAAGATATTGTGGAATGAAAACAGCACAGGCAATTCCGTGTGGCACATTATAATCCTCAGTAAGTGCATAACCCATACCGTGTGGGAAGCCTGTACCACCCTTGTTAAGTGCAAAGCCTGCATAAAGTGATGCGAAATAAAGTGTGTCCCTTTCTTCGCTGTTGGGCAATTCCTTTGTGTCGTGAAGCTTCTGAAGAACAGGATAAATCATCTTAATTGAAATAAGTGCAAACTGCTGTGTAAGGAAATCTGCACGAGGTGAGAACATTGATTCAACAGCGTGAGCAAGCGCATCAAGTGCAGTTGAAACAGTTGTTCTGAATGGAACTGAATAAGTGTATTTAGCATCTGCTATTGCATATAAAGCGTAATAATTTTTGCCACTGATACTCTGCTTTCTGCCATTTTCACGAGTAAGCACAGAAACGCCTGAAACTTCACTGCCTGTACCTGATGTTGTGCCAATTACAACGAGAGGCAACGGCTTGTTTGTAACATCAGCTGTGTAAATGTCATCATTGATAATGTGAGGATTTGTGGCATAAACACAAACAGCCTTTGCTCCGTCAAGAGGTGACCCACCACCAATGCCAACAACGAAGTCTGCACCAAATTCTCTTGCAGCCTTACCACCGTCACAGCAGGTTTTAGTCAATGGATTTTCCGTAATCTCATCGAAAATAGTGTATTCAATGTTTAACTCATCAAAAACTGCAATAAGCTCGTCAAGTGCACCTGATTTTTTTGCAGATGATTTGCCTGTTACAATAAGACATTTTTTGCCAAGGGTTGAAAAAATATTTTTGTTATTCTGTAATGCGTTTTTACCACCAAGAATATTTACCGGCATATAAAAGCTGAAATCATAATTCATTTTAATCACTCCAATAGTAATATTGTACCATCACAAAATGAAAAATCAACAGAAAAATTAAATTGTTGGTGTGTTCGGTTCTCGTCTCCCCTGAAAGGGGAGCCAAGATGGTGTTGCTACCACTACAACTCATCGACAACCTCCATTTGTATGTTAAAAAATTAACATGAAAAACACGAGTTTATGGGCAATTTGTATCATTTTTTTGCCATTATTTCAATAGATTTACCAATTGATTAAAGTGCTAAAATGTTGTATTATATATAGTATGAGTTTTAGGTGGTGAAATTGTGAAAAAAGTAACAAAATCCTTGCCTTTTTTGGCAGTTTTTCTTGTGGTTTTTATTTTCATTTTTTCACTTATCAACGACACAAAAAATGACGCTTCTCTTACGAATTTTGCAATGGGTAGTCCTGTCACCATTAAGGTTTACGGTGAAAAAAACGGTGACGAACTTTGCAAAGGTGCGTTTGAGAGGATAAGCTTTATTGACAAGTCATATCTCTCACATGATATTTCTACATCTGCAGTTTCCACTCTTAATAAAGATGGTACAGTAACAGCCGACAAATGGTTTTGCGATTACCTTAACGAATGTGTTGGATTAGCTGAAAAAAGTGATTGCTTCACTCTTTTTTGTGGTGAGATGAAGAGTCTTTGGAAAATCGAAGACGGTGGTTATATTCCAACAGATGATGAAATTGCACAGACACTTGAAAATCATGAAAACACTGCATTGAAAATTGACGGTAATACTATTTCGATTAACAACGGAATCCTGGATTTAGGTGCATTGGGTAAGGGTACAGCCTGTGATGAGGCTATTGAGTATCTAAAAGAACAAAATGTACAAAATGCACTTGTAACAGTTGGTGGCTCAGTTGGTGCAATGGGTAACGAAAATTACAAAATCGGAATTCGTAATCCCTTTGGTGGGCAGAATGATTATTTCGCTGTTTTAAATGTAACTGATTGCTTTATTTCCACATCAGGTGATTATGAAAAATATTTCGAGAAAAATGGTGTGCGATATTCTCACATTTTTGATGCAAGGACAGGTACTCCTGTGCAGAGTGACATTACCTCTGTAACAGTTGTAGCAGACAATGGCACTTTAAGTGATTTTCTTTCAACAGCAATTTTCTGTGAGGGTGTTGAAAAGGGCATAAGCCTTGCAGAAGAGTACAACGCAGAAGTGATTATTGTAAAAAAAGATAAATCAGTTTTAATTACTGACGGTTTAGAGGAAAAACTGACAATTCAGGATAATAGCTTTGTTGTTTCGGTGATTTAATGAAAAAGCTTATAACGAAAAAAGATTTTATATTGCTTGTGGTGGTGCTGGGTATTGGTGTTGCAGGTTTTTTTATGATGAATTCTGCTAAAACAGGTACTACTGCAATTGTAAAAATTGATGGTGAGACAGTTGCTGAGCTTTCTCTTCGTGGTGAATATTATGAGATGAATTTTAACGGAGTTACTGTTTCGTGTGAAAATGGAGAAATATTTGTTGAGGACTCTGACTGCGCAGATAAGGTCTGTGTGAGAAGTGGTAAAATCTCAAAAGCAGGTGAGGGAATTATCTGTGCTCCAAACAGAGTTGCTATTGAAATAAGTGGTAAAAGTAAAAGTCCGCTTGATGCGTTGACAGGGTGAATGTATGAGAAAAGACAGAATTAAAAGAATTACATTTACTGCTCTGATGACTGCTGCTTCAATTGTGCTGTCGTTTGTGGAGAGCCTTTTGCCAACTGCGTATTTTATGCCACCGGGTAGTAAATTAGGACTTTCAAATATTCCCGTAATGTTTTCAGCGTCGACACTCACAATTGGTGAAACAATGCTCATAGTCCTTGCAAAGTCGGTTTTTGTTTTTATAACAAGAGGCTTTACAGCATTTTGTATGAGCCTTGCAGGTGGAATACTCAGTGCATTGTGTATGGTGCTTCTTATGAAGAAGAAAACAGGCTTCGGATATGCAGGACTCGGAGTGCTGTCAGCAATTTGTCATAACATAGGTCAGCTGTCTGTGTCGTTTTTCCTTGTGCAGAGCAGTGCT
>JAEIGA010013663.1_pt1 | contig 12358 bp, 1 predicted proteins | sample 9270691 | NCBI WGS metagenome assembly JAEIGA01 (sample SAMN17057246, study PRJNA624740) | gut metagenome | biome: biome; isolation source: fecal sample | host: Bos grunniens | place: China: Xizang | collected 2019
ATACAGTAGCTGTGGCACTCCTTGGAATCCTCCTGGGAGTGCTTGCTACACTTACAGTGAACAAGGGAATAGAGTCCAGGAAGAAGTTCGACGGTGACTACAACCGCTGGAGAAAGCTGCACCTCATCCTTCAGGAGGTGGAGAAGAACTATGTCGACACCATCAAGATGAAGGCAATGACAGATGCTGCCGTAACTGCGGCTCTGGCCGAATTGGACCCTCATTCGGTTTATCTCCCGCCGGTGGAGCTTACCGAATCTGAGGAAGAGCTGTCGGGTAATTTTGAGGGTATCGGTATCACCTTCAATGTGCCGAACGACACAGCAATCGTGCTGAGTCCTGTACAGGGAGGCCCTTCGGAAAAGGCCGGCCTGCTTCAGGGAGACAGGATCATCAAGGTTGATGATCGTGTCATTGCTGGCAACAAGACCCCTCAGGACAGCATGATCAGGCTTATGAAGGGTCCTAAAGGCACAAAGGTGAAGATCACGGTAAATCGTGACGGAGTACTTATCCCGTTTGATATCGTGCGTGACAAGATTCCGGTGCATTGCGTTGACGCAGCATTCATGATCGATGAAACAACTGGTTACATCAAGCTTTCAAAGTTCACAAGAACCACTTATAAAGAGTTTTCGGAGGCTGCATCTAAGCTTGTTGACCAAGGCATGAAGCGCCTGATTTTCGACCTTAGAGATAACACTGGAGGCTATTTCGACCAGTCATGGAGACTTGCAAACGAATTCCTCGGCAGAGGTCAGCTCGTGGTCTATATGGAAGGACGCAACCGTCCTCGTGAAGAGTTCGATGCTGACGGAAGGGGCAAGCTTCAGGACATTGAGCTGTCTGTGCTTATCAACGAAGGCAGCGCCTCGTCAAGTGAAATATTTGCAGGTGCAATCCAGGATAATGACAGAGGTGTGATTGTCGGTCGCCGCTCATTCGGTAAAGGCCTTGTGCAGGAACCTGTGAACTTCACAGATGGCTCCGGAATCCGTATTACAGTGGCAAGATTCTACACTCCTTCCGGACGTTGCATCCAGAAACCATACGACGAGAACTATGACTACGATATATACGAGAGATATGCTCACGGTGAGATGACGTCTGCTGACAGCATGAAGATCGACACTACCTCTGTTTACTACACCCTCAAGGGGCGCCATGTATATGGTGGAGGAGGTATCATTCCTGATATATTCGTACCGATGGACACGACTAAGGCAACGACTTTCTACATTAACTGCAACAGAAAGGCGACTGCCGTCAGATTTGCTCAGACGATGTTCGACAAATATCGCGGTTCTTTGTCATCAATAAATGACTTTGACGCCCTTAATGACTATCTGGATGGCATTGACCTTGCTGGGCAGTTCCTCGACTATGCCGCAAGAGTAGATGGAATCAGACCGGAGAAGGGAGAATGGGAGAAATCAGCGGAGTACATGATGCCACAGCTCAAGGCTCTTGTGGGCCGTTTTTCAAAGCTGGAAGATGAAGCATTCCACCGCTTCTACATTCCGATAGATGACACAATCCAGTCGGCGCTTAAAAATTCGAGCGTAATAGATTGACAATAAAACAGATGAATATTGGCTTCCGACCTCAAATGATGAATGTCGGAGGCCTTTTTTGTTTGAAAATCAATGCATTTATTGTAGATTCGTACATTTATCTAATCGTAAACTGTTTCACTTGACATATGAAGAAACTTTTCGTTCTGCTGCTTCCATTGCTGGTGGCTGTCGGCTGCATACAGGAGGAGCGTTCTCCAGAGGAAATTCTTGTGCCCTCTCCTGCTCAATTGGACTGCTCGGAGTTGGCTTTTGAGTTGTCTTCAAAGGTGCCGATTGGATCCCAGAAGTTGGTGGATGAATGTGGATTCCTTGTGGCTACTACAAAGGATCTGGCTGATGCTGTGGATGTTAAAGGCGAGCTGGCGGAGAATGCGTTCAGAGCGGTGCTTCCGTCGCGTCGTTATGGCACAACTTATTACATATGTTCGTATGTGACCAACGGTCACGGATCGGAGATCCGTTCCGATGTACGTAGTTTTGCATTGGGGACCCTTGATCAGTATGTGTCGTTTGATGACGTAAATGTCGTATCATATGAGCCTTCTCTGAGGCAGGTGACATTGGCTTTGCATGCAGATGTCTGGGCTGGTGTAAATGTTACAGAAGTCGGTGTCAGGTACGGTGTTTCGGAGTCATTGGATTCGAATAGAAACTATGCTATAGGGGCGTATGATGAGGACGGAAATATATCCATAAGTGTTGGTGGCATTATTGATGGTGATCAATATTATATAAGCGTTTATCTCAAGGATGGTGAATATGTCACCTATGGTGAAATTGAGTCTCTTGTAATTCCATCCATTCCATCTTTGAAGACAAATGATGCAGAAGAAATTACGTCGAGTAGTGCGGTTCTACATGGTACGGTTTTGAAGGGTGATGACATTACTGAGCGTGGATTTATGTTGATGGAGGGTGAGGGCTCTACGGATGATATGGACAGAAAGATAGTGGTTGATGGAACCCTTGGGGAATATTCTGTAGAATTGAATGAACTGAAGCCTAATCAGAAGTACTCATATTGTGCTTATGCCATAAATACGATGGGTACGTATTACGGTGTGGTTAAGTCTTTCAAGACAAATATAGGTTTTCCTGTTGTAGCATCTCCTGTGATTTCTTCGATAACTTCTACATCAGCGGTGTTCTCCAGCATGGTGACCAGCCACGGTGGCAAGACAGTTTCTGAAGTGGGATTTTTCTATGGTAAGGAGCCTGAAGTTGATCCGGAGTCGGCGTTGAAGGTCAATCAGATTTATTCGGAAGATACTTTTTCAATTGCAGTAGAGGACCTGGAAGTAAATACACGCTACTATGTAATGGCCTTTACGAAGAATACAGCAGGTATAGCATATAGTGAGGTGGAAAGCTTTACGACGTCAGTTTCAGCTCCATCAGTTAAGACAGTCGGCTACTTTGACGTGACTTCAACGACTGCAGTGCTTTCTGGTTCAGTTGTCAGTGATAATGGCGCTGAAGTAACAGAAAGGGGGTTCGTGTGGATGCAAGGCTCGGAGGTGCCGACGCTGAACAACTATAAGGTGGTGTCAGAAGGCGCATTAGGGGAATATAGCAGTGCAATTGAAGATCTGGAACCTAATCGCAGATATACTTTCCGTGCGTATGCATCTAATTTAAAGGGAACATCATATGGCGAGGTTATGACATTCTCAACCGCGGCGGATTTGTCTAGGCTCTCAGTTACCAAAGTAACAGGAATCACGTCTACGACTGCAACTTTTACAAGTACTGTGACAGATAATGGAGGTGCCACTGTTTCTGAGGTTGGATTCTATTATGGCTTGGATGAAGAATTGTCAAATGCCTTTAAAGTGAGTGAAGGATATAGTTCAGACACTTTCTCTATAACAGTCGGAGAACTTGAAGTGGGTACGGTGTATTATGTGAAGGCATATGTTGTTAACTCTGCTGGCGAAGCGACAAATACAGCCGTGTCGTTTAAAACTGTTTCCGCAGTTCCGTCTGTAAGTACTGTAGGCTTCTCTGAAGTATCTGCCTTCGGGGCCAGGCTTACCGGAGAAGTGTCAGATGATAATGGTGAAGGAATTATTGAACGAGGATTTGTATGGACTGAGCGTCCTGAATTGCCGACAGTTTCTGATAACAAGGTGCAGGTGTTAGGAGGTTTAGGGGAGTATTCTGCCGCTGTTGACGGACTCAATCCGAACCAGACATATACTTTCCGCGCATATGCAACCAATTCATGTGGCACTGCGTATGGAGATCAATTGAACTTTATAACTGACGTGGCATTGCCAATAGTCACATACCAGAACCATTCTGATTTGACATCATCTTCTATGACTGTTTCAGGTAAAGTTCTCAGTCATGGCGGCGAAACTGTTTCAGAGGTGGGTCTGATGTATGCACTTTCAGACGATCTTGACGCTGCAGTGAAGGTTGAGATGGATTACTCCGGTGATGTCTTCAGTTTTACTTTGCAATCTTTGACAAGAGCTACTGATTACTATATATGGCCATATGCGGTTAATTCTGCTGGAACATCCTATGGCGACATGGTAGTCATCACCACCTTGCCGGTCCTTCCTGTAGTGACAACAATGGATGTTACGGATATTATGGATAATTCGGCTCGGTGTGGAGGCGTTGTTCTGGATGATGGCGGAAGAGAGATTATCTCTAAGGGAATCGTCTGGGGAAGAAGTTTTAACCCGACAATCGAACTTCATGCAAAGACAGATGAGGGACCTGGAGTGTCTGAATATATAAGTAACCTGACAGACTTGAGATCCGGTACCGCATATTATGTCAGAGCATATGCAGTGACAGAGGTGGGAGTTTCTTATGGAGAACAAAAGCACTTACTTACCCCAGGAGAGATAGAGTCTATTGTTCTTCCGTCCGCAAACTCATTCATCATCACTGAGTCAGGAACATATAGTTTTACTACGACAAAAGGAAACAGTTCGGAGACTATAGGAGATGCTGCGTCTGCAGAAGTACTATGGGAAACATTCGGAACCTCGCAGACCCCTAATGTGGGAAGTTTGATTTCATCGGCATCTTACAAGGATGGATACGTGTATTTTGATGTTCCGGTAGATTATAGAGAAGGCAATGCTGTAATAGCAGCTAAAGATGAATCTGGAAGGATTCTTTGGTCTTGGCATATTTGGCTCACCGACATGCCGCAGGAGCATGAATATGCAAACGCGGCAGGTGTGCTGATGGACCGCAACCTAGGTGCAACATCTGCAACCCCAGGAGATGTGGGGGCGATAGGACTTGTGTACCAATGGGGTAGGAAGGATCCATTCTTGGGCACAGCTTCAACCACTTCATCTGTTGATGCTGGCTCTACTATTGAATGGCCTTCTTCAGAGGTGACCGATGGTGTGGTGGGTACCTTTGAATATGCCTACGAACATCCGACGACTTTTATAAGAGCTTCATCTACCTCTGCGGGAGACTGGATGCCTTCTATTGACTACCGTCAAATCTGGCAAGAGGAAATAAAAACCATACATGATCCATGCCCTGATGGATGGCACGTCCCGGTTGCTGGCGCCAAGGGCTCATTCTCTTTGGCTGGTTTTACCGATTTTTCATATGATAGCAGCAAAGGTGGCTTGTACGTGTATCAGAATGACCTTGTGATATGGTTTCCGGCATCGGGATTCCGATCGGATTATAATAAGATAACTCATGTGAATCACACCGGTTGGTATTGGCTTGGAATTCAGCGTAATTATGGAAATTACATGACTAATTTGATGGATATGATGGGCGCTGGACAGGGTGGACTGTCCTTTGCCAGTGTGGCGGGAAGGGAACCAGCGTACTCGATTCGTTGTCAGAAAGATGGAACAGGAGGAGGTGTGGCAGGTGATTATATTCAAGAATTTTCGATAAACGGTGCTTCGTGTCTTTCCTTAAATGGCAATGCCAATTGCTATATGATATCACAGCCGGGAGTCTATTATTTCCCTGCTCTTAAAGGAAATGGTAACGATTCGGTAGGGCCTGTTTCGTCTGTAGAAGTGATGTGGGAAACATTGGGTACAGGAGAGATACCTTCCAAGGGATGTATAGTCCAGGGGGCCCTCTATAGAGATGGTAATATATATATTAAGGCCTCTGATAGCCTGAGGGAAGGAAATGCTGTTATAGCTGCTCGAGACGCAGCGGGTAATATACTCTGGTCATGGCATATTTGGTCAACAGATGAGCCGGAAATCCAAGAGTATTTCAATAATGCAGGACTTGTAATGGACCGTAATCTAGGAGCTACTTCTGCAACACCAGGAGATGTGGGGGCATTAGGACTGTTATATCAGTGGGGACGCAAGGACCCGTTCCCCGGGGCGTCTGCAATCAATAGCTCCTCGGTTGCGGAATGTACGATTTATTTTCCTGAAGCAGTTTTGGTGACGTCAATTTCTAGCCCGTTGAACTATTCTATTGCAAACCCCACTACATTTATAAAGGGCATCTCAAATGATTACGATTGGTGTTATGGTGAGGATTCAAATGTGACTTCGATTCTATGGAAGACTGATGAAAAGACAATCTATGATCCTTGTCCTCCGGGATGGCGTGTTGTAAGATCAAATGTTTACAGCATAGCCTCTGGCACATCTTCAAAATATGAGGTGCCATACGATAATGTTAACTTAGGTGTCAACTTCTCCGGCATATATGGTCAGGATGATGTTATATGGTATCCGGCATCAGGTACAATCTCGTCACCGACATCAGTTTCCTATGTGGGAAATTGGGGGCGTTATTGGTTGTCAAATCCAATGGGTAACCACGCTCTGAACCTACTCTTCCGGAATACAGATGAAGTGTCGCATAATGGTGGGTTCTGGCGCTCAGAAGGCTGTCCTGTCCGTTGCGTCCAAGAGTGATTTCTTCTCTCGCGCCCGGCGCGAGACGATAGCCGCGAAGCGCCTCGTTTTCTGAGACCACTATGTCTTTTGTGAGATCCCGATGGCGGTGCGTTGAATGTGTTCGTATGAAGCGACTTTTTGTTATCTTTGTATGTTTGGATATTCAAAGATTATAACATCAAGTTATGAAAAAACTATTCATATATCTTCTTTCGCTTTGTGCTATTGTTTCTTGTCTTCAGGAAGAGCGTTCTCCAGATGAAATTCTTGTGCCTACGCCGGCGCAGGTTGAGTGCTCGGATGAGTCGCTGATACTCACATCGAAGGTTCCTTCGGGTTCGGAGAAGTTGGTGCAGGATTGTGGCTTCTACTTTAGCAAGGATAAGTCTATGACGGACGTTCGTAAGATTGAAGGTGTTTTGGCATCCAATAATTTTACGGCCGAACTACCTGAAAGGGCTTATGGTACGACGTATTATATATGTTCATATGTGACCAACGGTCACGGATCGGAGATCCGTTCGGACTTGCGTTCATATACGCTCGATGAACTTGACGATTATGTCAAGTTCGGATCTTTGAATATGTTGGCATATGACAAGAACAACACTACGCTTGAAATCACGATTGATGCTGACATCTGGGGCGGTGTTAAGATCGCCGAGATAGGAGTCTGCTATGGCGATGTTCCGACCGGACTCGATGTTGACGGACCTCATAAGGTAGGCGTCTGGAGCCGTACTCAGACAAAGGGTGATGCGGGTGTTGTCACTATTTCTATTGAGGGCCTTTCTGATGCTACGCAGTACTATTTCAGAGGATACCTGAAGGATGAGGGCTATATTTCATACGGCGATGCGTCGCCTTTCTATATCCCTGCAATCCCTGCTGTTCAGACTGGTGCTGTCGAGGATATAACCCCATATACTGCAGTTCTTTATGGTGAGGTGCTTGATGAGTGTGGATCGCCTGTCACTGAGCGAGGATTTGTGTTGAATGAGGGTGCTGCTGCTCCTACAATTGATTCAGATAAGATTGTTGTAGATGGCTCACTTGGCGTGATGACTGCGACTGCGGAAGGACTTCTTCCTAATAAGATATATACTTTCAGCGCTTATGCTGTGAATACCACAGGCGTTGCTTATGGTGCGCCTGTTACCTTCACTACTTTGGTGGCACTTCCTGATCTTGCTGCTGCTGAAATTACAGCCGTGACTTCGAATTCGGCGACATTCGGTGGTACTGTGATCAATGACGGTGGTGAAACTGTTTCAGAGGTGGGATTCTATTACAGCACTGATCCAGCGGTTGATCCTCAGAAATCTGAGAAGGTCAGCCAGGAGTATTCTGCTTATCAGCGTACAGTTGCTGGGTTTGCTGCAAACACTTTGTATTCTGCAATGAGTGATGGCGCTCCAGAGTCAGAGTCGGATGAATCTTCGGAACCTGCTATGTCAAAGGCTTCGGGCGCGGAGACAAAGGCTGCGAGCGATGGCTATAAGTTCTCAATCGATGTCTATGGACTTACTCTTAAGACCGGTTATTATGTGAAGCCATATGCAGTGAATAGCGCGGGTGTGGCTTACGGTAAGATCTCTGCATTCGAGACAATAGGTGAGATTCCTACAGTGAAGACCATAGGCTCTTCAGATGTCACTACATCAAGCGTGGTTCTTTCAGGAGAGGTCGTGTCAGAAAATGGAGAAAAGATCAAGGAAAGAGGATTTGTGTGGATGGAAGGCTCAGGTGCACCTACTACTGAGGCAAGTAAGATCAAAGTGGACGGTGCTGTAGGCGCTTTTACCTCTACTGTCCGCAACCTTAAGCCGAATCAGGAATATACATTCAGGACTTATGCAATCAATGCTGAAGGAACGGCATATGGAGATCCTATGACCTTTACAACCCTGGTGGCTTTGCCGACTGTAACCCCACCAGTGGTGTCTTCTGTGACCTCTACCTCTGCGACCCTCTCCGGAACGGTCAAGGATCATGGCGGAGAGATAGTCTATGAGGTCGGATTCTATTATAGCACAGATAGCAAAGTGGATGCATCTTCTGCTCATAAAATAAGTCAGGCATACTCGTCGACTACCTTCTCGATGGACGTGGCTGAACTCGCAATCAACACAAAGTACTATGTGATTGCGTTTGCCACTAACTCCGCTGGTACATATTACAGCCAGACTGTAGAGTTTGCTACTGCAGCATCGTCGCCATCTGTTGTGACAGTAGGCGCTTCAGAGATAACAGAGTCAAGCGTCTTCCTGTCGGGAGAGGTGGAAAGCGACAATGGAGCTGCTGTGACAGAACGAGGTTTTGTTTGGGTCAAGGGGGCTGTTACACCGACCACTTCGTCAAGCAAACTGAAAGTGGATGGCACTACAGGTGAATTTTCTGCAAGCCTCTCGAACCTTGATCCGAACCAGAATTATTCCTTTAGAGCCTATGCAATCAACTCCAAGGGTACCGCCTACGGTGCTACTCTGAGTTTTACAACTGTTGTCGGTTTGCCATCTGCTTCGGCCACAACAATCAGCAGTGTGACAGCCACTTCTGCTGCCTTTTCAAGTAGGGTTGAAAGTCATGGTGGAGAAACTGTTTCTGAGGTGGGATTCTATTACAGCGCTGATGAGACATTCGATGCGTCTGATGTGCAGAAAGTGACTCTGCCGTATTCGAATAATCTGTTCTCGGCTGCTGTCAACGATCTTTCCATCTGTACCAAGTACTATGTCAAGTCGTATGTGAAAAATTCCAAAGGTGAGGTTTGTGGTCCGGTAACAAGTTTTACTACCTTGGCTTCGGTTCCAGAAGTTAACACACTGGGTTCATCGGAAATAACTTCAACCAGTGCATTGCTGTCGGGTACTGTGGAAACAGATAATGGCTCAACCATCTCGGAAAGAGGTTTCGTGTGGATCAAAGGAACTGAGATTCCAACCACTTCAGCAAATAAGCTGAAGGTTGGAGGAATGACCGGAGAATATACATCACCTCTCAATGACCTGGAGCCTAAACAGAAGTACTCGTTCAGAGCATATGCTGTCAATTCAATCGGCACAGCATATGGAGATGTGATGACTTTTACAACCGTGGCCGGTATTCCGTCTCTGTCTGCGACAGGTGTTTCAAATATAACGACTACATCTGCAACCTTTACAAGCACAGTGACAAGCCACGGCGGTGAGATTGTGGATAAGGTAGGATTCTACTATAGTACTTCAGAAACCATTGACATTGAAACTGCCTTTAAAGTTGAGGGTGCATATGTCGAAGATAAGTTCTCTTATACAGTTGAAGGCCTTGCAGTAGGAACGCTTTATAATGTTATTGCCTTTGCGAGGAATTCTGCAGGTGAGGTGACTAATGAGGTGGTGAACTTCAAGACCGTCAGCTCCGAACCGACAGTCGTTACAAAGGATTGCTCGGAAGTCGCATCGTTCTCTGTAAAACTTTCGGGAGACGTGGTGCTTGACAATGGTGAAACTATTACAGAACGTGGTTTCCTTTTGATGAAAGGCGAAGGCACTCCTACAGAGTCAGACAAGAAGATCCGAGTCGGCGCAGCTACAGGTGAATATTCTGCATCAGTTTCCGAACTGGACCCAAATCAGAAATATTCATACCGTGCTTATGCCGTTAATTCGAAGGGCACTGCTTATGGTGAAACCAAATCATTTACGACGTTGGTTGCTTTGCCGGAGGTAGTTTTTGTTGCCGCCAATGATATATCTTCGTCAACTGCAATAGTTTCTGCGAAGGTTGCAGGTCATGGTGGAGAGATTGTTTCAAAAGTCGGTGTCCTTTATGGAACATCAACTCCGCTCGATCCGGAAACATCAGCAAATGTTGCGGCAGACTACACTTCTGATGATTACTCGTTGTTATTGGAGGGACTTCGCAGGGCAACTGATTACTATGTTCAACCGTATGCCGTCAATACTGCAGGAACTTCGTATGGTGATGTCGTCAAATTCACTACAATGCCTGAACTGCCTGTTGTGACAACAGCGGACATTGCTGGTATTACTGAGAGTGGTGCTCAGTCTGGTGGTTTTATTACCGATGACGGTGGCGGGGAGATTTTAGCAAAGGGTATTGTCTGGAACAGAAAGGAGAACCCTACCTTATCTCTTCCTACAAAGACAAATGAGGGAGAGGGTAACTCATCCTTTACAAGTTTTATGTCAGGGCTGATTTCAGGTACGACATATTATGTGAGGGCGTATGCAACTAATGCGGCAGGAACTGCGTATGGTGAGCAGAAGGAGTTTATGACGCATGGCGCATATATAGAATATCTTGATCCTGCTAACTGTTTTATTGTGTCGCAATCGGGAAGTTACATATTTGCGGCCGTTAAGGGCGAAAGCACTCAAAGCGTAGGAGATATAAGCTCTGTTGAGGTACTTTGGGAGACTTTTGGAACCGAAGAAGTGCCTGAGACGGGGGCTCTGATCAAATCGGTGTCCTATAATGGCGGTATGGTAACCTTCACCACACCAAATTTGTATTGTGAAGGAAATGCCTTGATCGCTGCAAAAGATGCTTCAGGTACGATCCTGTGGTCTTGGCACGTATGGTTTACTGATCAGCCGGTGGAACAGGTGTATAATAATTACGCGGGAATAATGATGGACCGCAATCTGGGTGCGACGTCCGCAACACCAGGTGATGTCGGAGCCTTAGGCCTGTTGTATCAGTGGGGTAGAAAGGATCCTTTCTTGGGGTCATCATCTATTCATTATGAGTATCCTTCCCCAGAAGCCAACTCAACCGCGTCCTGGCCGGAACAGGTGTATTCTAACGCCTCTAATGGAACAATAGATTACGCCATTGAGAATCCAATGACCTTTATTGTCTATAATAGTAGCAACAGCGATTGGTATTATACAGGAAGTTCGTCAACGGATGACACTCGCTGGCATTCGGAGAAGACTATTTATGACCCTTGCCCTTCAGGTTGGCGTGTTCCGGACGGAGGTAGCAAAGGAGTATGGGCTATGGCGGGATTTAGTGATGGCCTCATTGATAGTTCTAACGAGGGTATCTCTTTTGAGGTTTTGGGATCATCGCAGGCCTGGTATCCGGCTGCCGGTGGTCGTACTACTGGCGGTGAACTAGAAAATGTTGGTAGGTACGCCTATTGCTGGTCTGTTACTCCATATAATGATAGATATGCTTATGCCCTGTACAATGGTAGTACATCCCATCTGGAAAGAGCGCGAGCCTTATCAGTCCGTTGTTTTAAGGAGGTTCCTGTTGAAATCTCAGACGCAAAAGATCTGTCATCCTCGGGGACTGCTAATAGTTATATAGTTACAAGGTCTGGAACATATAGTATTGCTCCTGTTAAGGGAAATAGCAATGAGCCAGTTGGTTCGATAGAATCGGTAGAAGTGCTGTGGGAAGCATTTGGCCCGTCTTCTGAAAAATTCATCTATAAAGTTGTCTATCAGAATGGCAAGATCTATTTCATGACCCATTCGAAGTTTGTGGAGGGTAATGCGGTAATCGCTGCAAAAGATGCGTCAGGAACTATCTTGTGGTCTTGGCATATTTGGGTTACAGATGAACCGAAGGAGCACGTGTATAATAACAATGCCGGCATAATGATGGATCGTAATTTAGGAGCAACATCGGACGCTCCCGATGATGTGGCCAATTATGGCTTGTTTTATCAGTGGGGACGCAAAGATCCGTTTTTAGGAGCATCTGCACTTAAATCAAGTTATAAGGACTACGTCGCGCCTTCTACAATTACTTGGCCGTCACCTGTGTCGTCGGATGAGTCTACCGGAACCATAGAGTATACGATCTCCCATCCTACCACTTTTATAAAGTATAATAAAAACAATACGGATTGGTATTTTGGTACAGATCACACTCGTTGGCAGTCAGAAA
>JAEIGA010013664.1_pt1 | contig 12358 bp, 12 predicted proteins | sample 9270691 | NCBI WGS metagenome assembly JAEIGA01 (sample SAMN17057246, study PRJNA624740) | gut metagenome | biome: biome; isolation source: fecal sample | host: Bos grunniens | place: China: Xizang | collected 2019
GCATCGAACGAAGAGGGTATACCCCAAAATTCTATATATGAATACACATCAAAACCGATAATAACTGCAGAAAAGCAAGAAACAAATATCGCTTGCGATTTCAGGGTGTCTTTGAGATAGAAAAAGGCGATTGTGTTATTTAAACTCAAGATTATCTCTCCAATGCATCAACCATTGTGAAAAGGTCGGTATAGAATTTCTGTGTTGTATCCGTGTGTGAATCAAGACCGATAACGGTGCCGTGGTCGCCGTCTTTTGTGGGAGCGACATACCAGGTGCCTGTTTCAATTTCTTCCCATGTTTCGGGAGCGTCTTTGGGGTCTGTTGTAACTTCAACAAATGTATCGTTTGCGGGGTATCTTGCCGAAACAACGCTTACAAGGCCGTCATTTTCCTGCCAGCTTTCGTCAATCTCTATTCCGCCTGCGGTTGTGCCCTTGAATGAGCCCATTGCAAAGGCAAAGGGATAGAGAATGGGCAGGGTTGTTGAAACGGGAACCTGACCTCTGAGGAAAGAACCTTCTTTGGTTGTGCTGTATGAATATGAGAAATAATAAACGCCTTCAACGAGCTTTATCTGTTCGTTGAGCTTTGCCGCACCGTCGGGTGAAAGGTCATAGCCTGCGTGGTCGTTGCCCGATGCGGTAACAGCCGCAACAGCCTCTTCGTAGTTGCCTGAATCAAAGCCGAAATGGTCGAGCTTGAAATCATAGAATTCGCCCGAGGGGGAGGTGATTCCCGCAACGCCGAAGCAGAGGTTTACAAGCATATCCGTTGTGTCTTTGATGCCAACAAGACCGCCTACGGAGTTGAGAACTTCGGTGAGTGATGAACCGTTGTGGGGAGCACAGAGTGCGGTGACGCTGTTTATCCAATCGCCCTTGCCGCCCTCAAAAAGAGGTGAAATTTCGCCCTCAATATTTTCAGCTGATTTTTCAGCTTCGTTGCCGTATTCGAGAAGTGAGGTGAGAAGTCTTACGGTTGCACCGCCGAAGCTGTGGCCGATAAGATTGATTTTTACTCTCTGGCCTCCGTTGATTTTAGTGCCCCAGCCCTCAACAAGGGGAGTATCGTATGTTCTGCCGTAGCGGGCGTGGTTGTGCTCTTTTGAATGGGCTTCGCCGTAGTCAACGGTTGTTCCCGTAAGCTGGGCATAAAGCTCGCAAGCTCTGTCCCATGCACTTGAAACGGGACCTACACTCGGTGCATAAACCTGATAGCCCTGCGAATTGAGATGTTCAACAAGGTTGCCCGAGGTTGCACCCCAATAGGTTGAAATTTCATTGATTCCTTCACCGCCTTCGCCCCAGCCTCCAAGACCGTGGACAAGCACATAGGAATACTGAATTTTACCGCCGTTGAGTGCCCACCATGCTTCACGCACTCCGCCGAAATATGCAGGCACACCGATGCCGCAGGCAACGATGCAGAGCACAAGAACAAGTGCAATGATTTTTGTTATCGGCTTTTTGGGCTTTTCGGTTTTCTTCGGTTCTTCGGAAGTAACAGGAATGCTTTCAATCACGGGAGCCGTTACCTGAGTATCCGCCTTAAGAAGAAAATCTGTTGATACATTAAAAAGTTCGCTCATTGCAACGATTTTATCTGTGTCGGGAAGAGCTGTGCCGGATTCCCATTTTGAAACAGATTGGCGGGATACTCCGAGCTTTTCCGCAAGAGCTTCCTGCGAAAGTCCCGCTTCGGTTCGGAGCTTTAATATTTTTTCGGAAATATTCATTTTATATTCCTCCTTGCAATTACAAGTCAATTTTATTCTCTATCAAAAACTTTTTCAATCAACTCGGGTTGTCAATTTATATTTTTTGCGTAAATATCGGTCTGCAAATGCGATGTAAACCCGAGTTTACATAGAAATAATATCACTTTATATAGTTACAGTCAATAAAAAACAGCACCAACTGAAGTTGATGCTGTGTGTTTTAAAGAAGAAATACCTTTGCAAGTCCGAAATAAATAACAAGGGTAACGATGTCAACGAGTGTGGCAATCATCGGACCTGCCATGAGTGCAGGGTCGAGTTTTACAATTTTTGCGAAGATGGGAAGTGAGTAACCGATGAGCTTTGCAACAACGATTGCGCAGAACATTGCAAGGGAAACAACAAGGAAAACCTCAAGAGTGCCTTCGCAGAAAAGGTACATGCGGAGAATGTTTGCCGCACCGAGAACAAGTCCGCAGACTGCGGCAACGCGAAGCTCTTTGAAAACTATTTTAAGATAATCTTTTATTTCGATTTCACCAACGGCAAGACCGCGGATGATAAGGGTTGAAACCTGACTGCCTGCGTTACCGCCCGTGCCCATAAGCATGGGCATTGATGCGGTGAGGGCAACGAAGCCTGCAAGCAATGTTTCATAGCCTTCGATGATTTTGCCCGTGAAGGTGCCTGAAATCATAAGGATGAGAAGCCAGAGAATTCTGTTTTTTGCAAGCTTGAAAACGCCTGTTTTAAGGTATTCATCATCCGAAGGAGCAAGCAAAGCCATCTTTTCAAAGTCTTCGGTTGTTTCTTCTTCAATAACGTCAACGATATCGTCGATGGTGATAATACCTACAAGACGGTTTTCATTATCAACAACAGGCACGGAAAGAAGGTCGTATTTACCTGCAATATCGGCAACTATTTCCCGGTCATCGAGAGTGTTAACGGTTATAAGCTGGGCTTCATCCTCCATTATATCGCCGACAAGAGTGTTTTCATCGCAAAGCAGAAGCGAAAGAAGAGGCACGCTTCCGAGCAGATGGCGTTTGGCATCTGTGCAGTAGCAGGTGTAAACGGTTTCTTTGTCAACACCTGTTTTTCTTATCTGCTCGATTGCCTGCGCAGCGGTGATGTTTGAATGAAGCTGCACCATTTCGATTGTCATGATGCTGCCTGCGCTGTCTTCGGGATAACGAAGAAATCTGTTGATAAGCTTTCTGGTTTCAGGGTCGGAATGAGCAAGAACTCTTGTTACAACATTTGCGGGAACTTCTTCAAGAAAGTCAACGGTATCGTCAAGGAACATTTCATCAAGAAGTCTTTCAAGCTCGGTGTCGTTGATTTTTTTAACAAGCTCTTCCTGAGTTTCGGGGTCAAGATATGAGAAAACATCAGCCGAAATATCTTTGGGAAGAACGCGGAAGGCGAGCAGACTTTCTTTTTCGCTCAGCTCGTCGATAATCAACGCTATGTCAACAACGTTGATTTCATTGAAAAGTTCGCGCAGGGCAGAGATTTCGCCCTTTGCAATCATTTCTGTTATTTGTTCAATTAAAATTTCAAAATTTTCCATAAAAAAAGCATCTCCTTTCAGAAGCGATGCCGATTAACGGCAGGAGCTTTCCGCAAAGGCGATGCAAACCGAAAGGAAGCGATTTTATTTTTTATAAAATCACTCTTTGAGAACGGCAGGCGGTGCCGATGCGGTAAATTGTTGAATATCTACTTCGGGGTTTAGGGGTATCGGTACTGCCCAAAATTCTCACCACTCATTTCTTTTGAAAATTTTTACACACCTAATGTTACACCTTAAATCTTTTCAAGTCAAGTAAAAATGCAAAAAAAAGAGGCAGAGAAAAATATTTTTAAAAAACGGCGAAAAACGGACATATATGGGTCAAAACGGGTGAAATCGGGCAAAAAACGGCAGTATTTTGAATTGATGAACTAAAAAAGTTTAGCTTTTTTACGCTAAAAAAACGGCGTGTTTACCGTTAGGTTGAGAGGAGTGACATAAAATCTCTCTCGGAAAGGATGAGCAGATTGAAAAATAAACTGACAGAAAAAGAGCAACTTTTCTGCATTTATTTTGCACGCGACGGCGATGCAAGGGGATGTGCGGCAAGGGCGGGATATTCGCTTTCGCCGAGAAGGAGTGCGGAAAAATTGCTCGCAAGAGAAGAAATCAGGGCGGAAATTTCAAGGCTTGAAAAAGAAAAATCCGTTGATATTCCGCTGATTGCAAAGGGGCTTGAAAGACTTGCTTTCGGGTCATCGGCAGATGCCGTGAAGCTGATGATGAGTGAAGAAACTCTGACTGCCGCAGAGATAGAAAGGCTTGACCTTTTCAATGTTTCCGATATCAAAAGACCCAAAGGCGGCGGATTGGAAATAAAGTTTTTTGACCGTCTTAAAGCTCTTGAAAAGCTTTCGCAGCTTTCTGTTGCGGCAGAAGAAACCGAAAACAGCTTTGTTAAAGCCCTTTCCGAGGGTGCAAGACTTCTCTCGGAGGAGGATGAAAATTGAATTCAGCGGCAAAAAAGCCCGCCTTCACGGCGTTTTCCAAAAAACAGCTTTATGCTCTTTGCTGGTGGCTTGAACAAAGCCCTTTCTGCAACTATGATGCGATAATCTGCGACGGTGCGGTGCGTTCGGGAAAAACCCTTTGCATGTCGGTTTCCTTTGTGACATGGGCATTTTCAAGGTTTGACGATAACTCTTTTGCTCTTTGCGGAAAAACTATTGCATCTCTGCGAAGAAATGTTGTTACCGTTATTTTACCCGTTTTACGCGAACTTGGCTTTGAATGTAACGAAAAATATTCAAGAAATCTGATTGAAATTTCTTATGCGGGCAAATCCAACCGTTTTTATCTTTTCGGCGGTAAGGATGAAGGCTCTGCCGCCCTCATTCAGGGAATGACTCTTGCGGGAGTTTTGCTTGATGAGGTTACGCTGATGCCGCGTTCTTTTGTTGAACAGGCGCTTGCAAGATGCTCTGTTGAAGGTTCCAAGCTGTGGTTCAACTGCAATCCCGAGCATCCGATGCATTGGTTTCACGAAGAATGGATAAAAAAGAAGGATGAAAAAAACTGCTTTTATCTTCACTTCACAATGAAGGATAATCCGTCGCTTACACCCGCAATAATCCGCCGCTATGAAAAACTTTATTCGGGAGCCTTTTATGAACGCTTTGTGCTGGGGCGTTGGGTTGCGGCGCAGGGCTGTGTTTATCCGATGTTTTCACACCGCAGACACATTGGTCAGCCGCCCGAAACCTTTGAAAAGTTTTATATTTCCTGCGATTACGGAACCGTTAATCCCTCCTCATTCGGTCTGTGGGGCAGAAACGGCGGAAAATGGTATCGGATAAATGAATATTATTTCAATTCGCGAACCGAAGGCAGACAGAAAACCGACAGCGAGCATTATGAAGCTTTGTGCGAACTTGCAGGCAACAGAAAAATTGAAGCGGTTATTGTTGACCCTTCCGCAGCGAGCTTTATTGAGTGCATACGCCGTGACGGAAAATACAGGGTCATACCCGCAAAGAATGATGTTGTTGACGGTATCCGCAGGGTTTCGGACTGCCTTAAAGAGGAAACGCTGATTTTTTCTCCCTGCTGTTCGGACAGCATCAGGGAATTCGGGCTTTACCGCTGGGAAGAAAACTCGGCAAAGGACAGCGTGCGAAAAGAAAATGACCATGCAATGGATGACATACGTTATTTTGTTTCAACCGTTGTCAATGCCGAAGATGACGGCGGATTTTTTGCCGTTGCGGCAAGGAGGAAAAGTTAATTGGGAATTTTTAAAAACCGAAGCCCTTCAAGGGTTGCGGCACCTGTGACACAGCAGAAGAATATGCATCCGTTCGGAATCCTGAACGGATATACGCCGCTTGCCGCACCGCAGATGAAGCTGTATTATGCTCTGCGCGAGGCGGTGCCCGTTATTGATGCGGCAATATTCAAGCTTGTAAGACTCACGGGCGGATTTGAGGTTGAGTGCGATAATGTTGCGGCACAGAGGGCGATTGATGAATTTGTTTCGTCGGTGCCTGTCGGCGGCAACAGAACGGGTTTGCACGCATTTATTGAAACTTATTTTGAGCAGCTTCTGACCTGCGGCACGGCGGTGGGGGAAATTGTGACGGATACGGAAGGGGAGCCTGCAGCTCTTTTCAATTCTCCGCTTGACGGAATTGAGCTGAAAAGACATTCCAACGGCTTTGATGTTGAGATTTATCTGCGTGACGGTGCCGAGGTCAAAAAGGTGGGACGCCCCGATTTGTGTATGCTCAGCGTACTGAATCCCGACCCCGGTGCGCTGATGGGAAATTCAATGCTCAAGGGTCTTCCGTTTGTGAGCAATGTGCTTCTGAAAATATTTGAAAGCATAGGTGCTAACTGGGAAAGAGTAGGCAATGTCCGTTTTGCGGTTACTTATAAACCGGGCAATGATGCTTCGGACAGAGCTTATGCGAAGGACAGAGCGCTTCAGGTGGCAAAAGAATGGGGCGAAGCGATGCAAAGCGGCACGGAGGTCAGAGATTTCGTTGCCGTGGGCGATGTTCAGATTAAGGTTATCGGTGCAGATAATCAGATTCTGGACAGCAATGTGCCCGTGCGTCAGATGCTCGAGCAGATTGTTGCAAAAACAGGATTGCCTCCGTTTATGCTCGGTCTTTCGTGGTCGAGTACGGAGCGGATGTCGTCACAGCAGGCGGATGTTCTCACAAGTGAACTTGAAGCCTACAGACGGATTCTGACACCCGTAATCAGAAAAATCTGCAAAACTTATTTGCAGAGCAGGGGATTTGCCTGCAATCCGAAGGTTGTGTGGAACGACATAACTCTTCAGGATGAGGTTGAAATCAGCAGAGCTATGCTTTACAGAGCGCAGGCAGAGAAAATCAACAGAGGTGAATAATGATAAACGGAAATAACAATGCATTGCCCGATGAGGAATTGGAGCTTATAGGGCAGTTTTCAAGAAAAAAGCTTGAAAAAGATGAAATCTATACTTTTTCTCTTATTCTCTGCGATAACGAGATTGACAGAGATAACGAGAAATTTACGGTTTCCGCACTTCACACTCTGGCAAAGCTTTTTATCGGCAAAACAGGAATTTTTGACCACAATATGAAAAGCAAGGACCAGAGCGCAAGAATTTATTCGGCAGAGGTTGTTACCGACGCGGGAAGAAAAACCGCAGACGGTGAGATATATACCTATATCAAAGCCAAGGCTTATATGGTCAGAACCGAAAAGAATAAGGATCTGATTGCTGAGATTGAGGCGGGAATAAAAAAGGAAACCAGCGTCGGATGCTGTGTGCGTGACATCAGCTGTTCGATATGCGGAAAAAACATAAAAACAGAGGGTTGTGAGCATCAGAAGGGTAAGGTGTATGGCGATAAGCTTTGCTGTTATCATCTTTCGGAGCCTTCCGATGCTTATGAATGGTCTTTTGTTGCGGTGCCTGCACAGAGAAATGCGGGCGTTATAAAATCCTTTAACCCCAACTATTCAAATGAGAATTATGACGAGCTGGCAAAGGAATACCGCGAGGAGCTTAAAGCTTCGGTAATCAAATATGCCGCAAGCGTTTTGCCCGAAATGAAGAGCGAAACCGTTTGCGGAATGTGCGATTCAATGAGCATTAAAATGCTTAAAGAAATGCGCGATGCGTTTTGCGAAAGTGCAAGAAAAAAGCTGCCTGTTATCAGACAGCTTGATATTAACAGCGAAGAAACCGGAAACGAAAATTCGGAATACAAAATTTAAGGAGGAACTGATATGGCAGTATCATTCGGCGGATTTAATGAAAACACCGCAACCTTTAAGGTGAGCGGAGAAATTGAAAACGGTATGCCTGTTAAAATGAGCGAAAGCGGCACGGTTACAGCTTGTGCAGACGGCGATGCTTTCTGCGGAATTTGCGTAAACGGCGATGAAGCTTATGCGGCAATTCAGCTTGGCGGTGCGGTTAAAATGACCTATTCGGGCACAGACCCCGTTTGCGGCTATGCAAAGCTTGCTGCTTCGGCAGACGGCGTTCAGGCGAACGACGGCGGCAGGGAATATCTTGTTGTTGAGGTTGATACAACAGCAAAAACCGTAACATTTTTAATGTAAGAAAGGAGAATGAATATGGCAGGTTTTGATAATATTAAACTCGAAAAGGGACTTTATTCTTCGGGCAATTTCACAAAGGCTCTCGAAAGCATTGACCCCAGCGAAAACTATAAGGGAACTTCTCTTGAAGGTCTTGACGCATATCAGCGTCAGCTCAAGCGTTTCGGCATTAAGGTAGGCGGTGCGGGCAGCGATGTTGTTGATAAGTTTTTCTCAACAGCAGACAGCGCTGTTCTTTTTCCCGAATATGTTTCAAGAGCTGTAAGACAGGGTCTTGAACAGGCGGATATTCTTCCCGGAATTATAGCATCAACAACCGTAATCAACGGTCTTGACTACCGTTCAATAACTTCCGTTCCTGATGAAGAGGAAAAGGAACTCAAGATTGTTAAGGAGGGTGCATTCATCCCCGAAACAAACATCAGAACAAAAGAAAATCTTGTTAAGCTTCGCAAGAGAGGAAGAACGCTTGTTGCTTCATATGAGGCTATCAAGTATCAGCGTCTTGACCTTTTCACCGTTACTCTCCGTCAGATCGGCGCATATATTGCAAGAACTCTTCTTAAGGATGCAATTGATGTGCTTGCAAACGGTGACGGCAACGGCAATGCGGCGGAAATTATTTCTTGTGCAGACGGCACTCTTACTTATTCCGATCTTGTTAATTTCTGGAACGGTTTTGACCCTTATGAGCTTAACACCATTATTGCAGAGCCTGAAGTTATGGCTTCAATTCTCAATATGGAGCAGTTCAGGGATGCTCAGGCGGGTCTTAACTTCCACGGCACGGGCAAGGCTGTTACACCTCTCGGTGCAAAGCTTCTCAAATCTCCCGCTGTTGCATCAGGCACACTCATCGGTCTTGACAAGAGCGCGGCACTCGAAATGGTTAAAACAGGCGATGTTATGACCGAATATGACAAGCTTATTGACCGCCAGCTTGAAAGGGCGGTTATCAGTTGCACTGCAGGTTTTGCAAAGATTTTTGACGGTGCATCAAAGGTACTTTCCGTTTAAGAGTGACGGGGGGATAAACTTGATAGATTTCTGGAAGGTGCTTTCGGCACTTAAAGAATATTATTCTCCCGAGGGGAGCGACAGCGAGCTTCTGCCTCTTTGCAAGGCGGGAGCAAGCGAAATTCAGACCAGACTCAAAGCGGATGCCGATGCTGACGATATAAGACTTATCAACGCTGCGGCGGCAATCGCGAATTATCGATTGTGTATGAAAAAGATTGCTTCATCAGACGGCACGGAATCCTTTAAAGCGGGTGACGTAACGGTGAGCGTATCTCATAATGCAATGAGCGAATTTGCCGAAAAAGAAAGAAGCAGGGCTTTGCTTGATGCATTGCCGCTGCTTCGGGATGATGAATTTATTTTCAGGCAGGTGAGCATATGAATATAGATTCAGTTTTCCGTTCACACGGAAGACCTGCCGAATTTGTTTCAAAAGACGGCGAGATTCTGGAAAATATGAATGCTTTCATAAGCCCTCTGCGATATAAAAATAAGATGTATCTTTATGGTGTAAATACCGAAATCGGTTATAACTCACAGGGACATTATCTTTATATCGGGCCGCCCGACCCTGATTTAACGGCGGCGGATGAGGGTGAATATGTTCAGTGTATGGGCGAAAAATACAGAATTGACAGAGCTGAAAAGGTTTATAAAAAAGATGAGCCTTTTTATATCTGGGCGATAATCAGGGTTATTGTTGAGCCTGAGGAGGCTGATTATGAGTGAAATAAGCGCATTGCCCGCAAATATTGTTGCGTGGCTTAAAGAAAGAGAAGAAATTTCATATATAAAATTTCTCACAGAATATCCTCCCGTTAAAAAGGCTGTTCCGCTTAAGCATACAACTGTTGCCGTTGGTATTGAGAACATGGAAATAGTTGATTCGTTTACGGAAAATGATGAGGGAGTGCTCATAGAAAATGAATATTGCAGGCAGGCAAAAATCAAAATAAGGCTTTCAATTCACGCACCGTATTCTTCGGGCGGCAGTGCCTGTCACGAAGCGTTTACGGATATTATTGATTGCCTTACTTTTGCCTCGGGCATGGATATTCTTTCTTCGGGATGCGGCGAAATTGTTTCAGACAGAGATACCGATGCGTTTGTGCTCACGGCGTGGGCATTGGTTAATGCTTCACTCTGCCCCGCAGAAAGCTCGAGCCTTGATTTTCCGTCTTTTATCAGCAAGGAGCTTCTTTGCAGTTCTCATATAAATAATGCGGATATGCATCTTTCGCCCGAGCAGTTGATTTTTGTTAACGAGCCGTTTGTTTCGGGCAGTTACTTCGGAACGGGGGATGCAACAAAAAGCATAAATCTGGGCTTTGAACCGAACACGGTTATAGTTGTAGGCAATCAGATGCCGCTGATTTATTGCAATCACGCGGCGCAGAAGAATGCGGCATATGCCGCGGTTGGTCTTAAAAGAGGCTCAACACTCGGCATTGAAATAACTTCAAGCGGATTTAAAGTCAGAAGCACGGAAAATGAGGTTGCGCGAAGCACATATCCTCTTCTCAATGAACTTGGAACAACATATTTTTATGTTGCATTGAGATGACAAACTAAAAGGGCTGTTTCACGGAGAGTTTTCTCTGCGGAACAGCCCTGATTTTTTTATTTTCTCATTTCTGCGAGGTCGCGGTAGTTGATAAGCTTTATGCCGTGAGCCTCAATGTGCTGGCGGGTTTTGGGGTCTTTGAGAATCTGATATTCCCATACTCTGCGGTTCCAGCAACCTGTTGTGCCCTTAAGGTCATCGGTTTCAAGTGAAGGATGCATATAGGTTTCTGTTATGCCTTCGGGAAGATTTGCGTAAAGGTCATAAACATATTCAACAAAGTTTTCATAGCTCTCATCCTGAGGACCGCCCCATTCGTTGGGGATAAGATAGTCGGGAATTGCAACTTTGTTCATCTTTGCAAATTCAACAATTTTGCCCATAACCATTTCGATGAGGCTCTTATCAACATTGATGTCGAGCATTGAATTGCCCATCATTGCATCGGTAACATTGCCGGGCATACGGAACGGAAGACCGTATTCTCCTGCAAGGCTGAGGGTGAGCTGAAGAAGCTCAAATCTGCCTGTTTCAATGCCGTAAAGTGAACCCATATGGTTATCAAGGTGAGAGGGAGTAACAAGACCAAGCTTTTTGCAACGCTCAATCTGTGCTCTGATTTCGCCCTCAACTTCGTCAATATCAACATTCTTTTCAACCTGGTCGCTTTCGTGCCACATAAAGCCTTCTTCGTCACGAAGAGAATCTGTGTTCTTTGTGTTGACGGGTGCCCAGCGGTAGTTGCCCCATTCGCTTGTGAAAGTAAGATGAACGCCGATAGCAAATTCAGGGTTTGCGGCGGCAAATCTGCAAGCTTCAGGTGCCCATGCGCAGGGAGCCATAATTGTTGAAGATGTGAGAGCTGAATTTTTATCTTTGAAAAGGTCCATAACCGCAAGGTTAGCACCTCTGCACATACCGAAATCATCGGCATTGAGAATTAAATATCTGTCCATAATTTTTCCCCTTTATTTTTTTGGAATTCCATTATACATCAGCAACGCATTGTTTGTCAAATAAGTGCATCATAAGGAATTCGGCTGCCTTCAAAACTGTCGGCATCAATTTCTTTATCTCCGATGAATGCTTTGATAACCTGCTTTTTGCCCTTTACATAATCGGGTCTGCCGGGGCAGAAGGGATAGAATCCGAGAACACCGAAAATATACCAGATAGCGGTTGTTCCGTTATCTTCGTCACCGGGGAAGCCGTCATCTTCAAACGAGAAAGCTTCTTCGCAAAGTTTTTCAACCCAATATGCGGTTTTCTCAACTTCGCCGAGTTCGGAATAAATATACGGAATATGGAAGCTGGGCTGATTTGAGATTGCACACTGACCGAAATCAATAGCGGCAAGCTCGGTTATCTCATGGATTTCGCAGTCGTAACCAATGATTTCATAATAGGGCGGTGTTGCGAAAAGCTCATCAATTTTTTCAATGAGTTTATCTTTTCCGCCGTAAAGCTTTGCGAGACCTTCCATATCGTGAGGCACGGCAAAGGAATTCTGCCAGGCGCTTCCTTCGGTATAATCTCTGCCCCAGCCGATGGGTGTGAAATCGGGGCGGAAGTTACCTTTTTTATCTTTCGCACGCATAAAGCCTGTTTCTTTATCAAAAAGATTCTTATAGTTAAGAGCACGCTTTCTGTATTCTTTTTCAATATCTTTTTTGCCGAGGATTTTTGCAATTTCGGCAATACACCAGTCGCCGTAAGCGGCATCAAGAGTAAGGTTTACGCTTTCTTTTTCCTCTTCATAAGGCACATATCCGAGCTTGCAATAGGTTTCTGCACCGTTTCTGCCGAAACGCTTGTGGGGAGCATTGGTAACGGAATGTTTAATCATTCCTTCAAGAGCAACCTCAAGGGTTTCGTTATCAATAAAACCTTTTACGGCGCCGTCGCAGATAAC
>JAEIGA010013665.1_pt1 | contig 12357 bp, 16 predicted proteins | sample 9270691 | NCBI WGS metagenome assembly JAEIGA01 (sample SAMN17057246, study PRJNA624740) | gut metagenome | biome: biome; isolation source: fecal sample | host: Bos grunniens | place: China: Xizang | collected 2019
AGGAAGAATTTCCCGTTTTACTACTATTTCTACTACTAACAGGTAGTCACAACTTGCTAGATTATGCTATAATTTGCCTAGTTAAAATTTTACCATGCCCCGAAAATACCCACAAAATAAGGCGTTTCCGGGCGAAAAGGAGCAAGTGATTACTATGATAAAAGTACTTTTCATCTGCCACGGCAATATACAATAATGTTGGGGCAACAAACGATAAATAATTAGGCAACAAACAATGAAAACCTTGATAAATCAAGGTTTTTAAGGATAATTTGATAGGTTTAGCTGTTAGTAAAATGTACTTTATACAGCAGTTGTACAGCAGAATCATAGAAATAGGAATTAGACGGAGAGTTGGTATTTTGCCGACTCTCTGTATTTCTCAAGAGGAGCGTAGATGTAATGCAGGCGATTAAAAATTATTTATTTGACATTAACGGAAATAGCATTACGGTGTTTAGAAATGAAAATGATGTAATGACGTCGAACAATCCATTTATCCGTATTCAAGTGGTCAATATAAATAACGAAGTATTCATCCACGAAAGAGAAAACAAATTTATTCATTTCAATAGAAGTTATGATGCAGAAATTATCAGCTTGGAATATAAAGAAGATAATGTTTTTAGCATGAAAATACTTAGCGATGAAGAATTTGAAAGTTTCAATGCAACAAGCCTAAATCAAGAGATAAAAAAGATTTTAGATTTAAGCAATCAAGAAAAAGAGGTGCTTCTAGAATTAATTCAGCGTGGAACTTATTTGGATGCTGATATGATTATATCTAAAGAAAAAGAAAAGATAGTCTTTCATGCAAGAAAGGATGAGCTAAATGAATTGCGAAGCTCATTTGCCTATAAATTAGGCGATCTTTTAATGGGAAATCAGCAGGAAAGATTTAAAGTTGAAATAGCACTATAATATCGAGGATATAACAATGATAAAAAGAATGGAATTCTTTAATACTGAAGCAGTATCATTACATATTAAAGGCAATGAATTTGATAAACATGTAATTTATGCGGATGATCATTTATATTGTCAATGTACTGGTAATTTATATATGAGATATAACAGCTACGGTACAGATGATAATGTAGCATGCATTGATTTTAATGAAGAAACAAAGCAATACATTATATACTCAGCAGAAAAAAACAAATACTTTTTAAAGGCAGCACTATTAGGTGTAAAACGTTTTGAAGAACATTTCGATGATATGAAAGAAGCATCTGAATTTCTTAATATTCTAAGTGAGTTATTAGAAGATACAGATTGTTGTTACGAAAATCTCCCTGAAGATTTTGAATTTGCGCTTAATGAGTATTATGAGGAACTATCAGATGCAGGATATCATTATGAACCTAAAAAATGTAAAATATATTCTGCTGAAAATGTAATCTTGGAATATAAATTAAAGAATCACTCCAGATGATTTATAATCTAAAACGACAAGCACAAAAGTACAGTGAAGCACAGTATTTTTTAATATAGTGTCTAAGTAGATAGGTAAAATAATAAAAAGGCTCAGGAATCATAATGACTTCTGAGCCTTTTAGTATGCATTGTAGCTTTGGGGCAATCCTGATATAATATTTATATAAGTAAACGCGAAAAATACAACATCTTTAATAGAAAGATTTAGACATACTTATGTGGAGGGAGAAATCATGGGAGAAAAAATGAACCAAGAACAAATTATGCAGTTATTAGATAAACTATATGATCAGTCAGTTCAAGGTATTGCAAAAGTCAGTCCTCCAATTGATGAACTGGCTAATGACTACTTGCAGAAAAGCAAAAGCGTCGATGCTGCAGCAAAGAGTTTTATTAACTATCAGATTGCTAAGTGTACTACGTCGGGATTTTTAACAGGATTAGGTGGTATTATTACATTGCCAGTTGCAATTCCTGCAAACGTTGGAAGTGTTATTTATGTACAGATGAGAATGATTGCTTGCTTGGCACACATGGGCGGTTATGATACAAAGAGCGACCAAGTGCAGACATTGGTGTATGCTTGCCTTGCAGGTATTTCCATTGACCAAATCCTTAAACACGCAGGCATTCAGTTTGGAACTAAGTTTACAATGGCGATGGTCAAGAAAATTCCAGGTACAGTATTTACAAAAATCAACCAGAAAGTTGGTTTTAGGTTCTTGACTAAGTTTGGGACTAAGGGAGTCATCAACATAGGTAAAGCTGTCCCTATTGTAGGTGGTGTAATCGGTGGAGGATTTGATTTTGTAGAAACAAAGGTTATTGCCAACCGTGCATACAAGATGTTTATCAAGGGTGATTTTGACGTTTTATCTGGTAACGACGAAGAAATCATTGAAATTATCGAAGACATCGAGATTATCGAAGAAAATTGATTTTAAGGCTCTATCTTTATGGGTAGAGCCTTATTTTTGTATTCGGTTAAGTGTTGAACGTTTCATTAGGGTGGTAAATTTTATTGAAAGATTGCAAAACTAAAGATATAGGCTAATGAAATAAAAGTGTACGAGTTTATGTAAAAGAATACTGCGTCAATATGTCAAAATTAATATGTTGCAAATGGGTATACCCTATTGAAATAAAAATAGGGTTGGACAAAGAAAGGCCAATGCGGTATACTACTTCCCCATTTTAGTTGGAGGAGGTAATAGAAATGACAATACTGATATCATTTGGTATGGGATTTTTAATGCTGTGGCTTTTGATAGAATTATATCTACATGTTCAGATATATTTAATGCTTAGAGAATATAGATCAGAACTTGAAGATGAGATTGAAAGACTCAGCAAAGAATAAAGAGCATCAAAATAAGATTTCATCATTATTTACAATCAAAAAATAGGATACTGATATTTTTGAAATTATGAAATAAAAATGTTGACTTTTGAACATAATTCTGGCACACTTCCCTACCCAATAATAAAAATGGAGAGTGAAGAAATATGGGAGAAAGATATGGATATGTGCGAGTAAGCACAAAAGACCAACATCCAGATAGACAGATTGAAAATATTAAGAAGCATTACCCTGATATTAAAGATGACAATTTGTTTATTGAGAAGATAAGCGGTAAGAAAGGCATGGATGAGCGTGACGAGTATGCTGTTCTACGACGAATCGTGAGATCTGGAGATGAATTGGTTATTGATGCTCTAGACAGATTGGGGCGTAAGAAAACTGACATTAAAGCCGAATTGGAATATCTCAAAACAAAAGGTGTAGTCATTAGGGTTTTGTTGATTCCAACCACTCTTGTGGAAATTGATGGCCAAGAATGGGCAATCGAAATGATTAACAATCTGCTGATTGAAGTGTATACTTCACTTGCTCAGCAAGAAATCAGCGAGAAAGAACGCAGACAAAGAGATGGCATTGAAGTTGCAAAAGCAAATGGCGTGTACAAAGGGCGAAAACCTATAGAATATGACGAAGTCAAATTTACAGATTTATATAAGCGCTGGCGAAATGGAGCTATCAAGGCTAAAGAATTTATGGAGCTAATGGGTTTAAAACCTAACACTTTTTATAGGATTGTAAAGCGCTATGAAATGGAACTTACTACTTAAACTTAAATGTATCAACATAATGGCTAATTTCAATGTATACAGGCTTAATTCAAGAGAACAGAGTATATATACCACACTAACATAGAATACAATATTTACCTACGCACAAACCTACAATAGTTGATAAGTATATAGTCAAGCCAACAAAAGGGTGTACAAAATTACTTAATTATACTTTTGTAGATTAATTGAGTTTAGTTGTGTGAGGGAGGTGCAAATGGAAATACTGTTAAGTTGGTAAAGGTAAATCTTGAATATGAAAGGAGAAACAATGAAGAAAACATTAAAATACGTACCTAAAGCATCTGATGTAAAGCCAATTACATTAGATGCTTTTCGTTTAGCAGGCTTTGATTTGTTTGAACTGATTGTAGACATGGATAAACTGATGCACGCTTATGGTATGCCTACAATACAATTCATAAGTGATGTATTCAGTAGTACTACCAAGTATGAACAGCTAGGATATGTCATTGACAATATGAAACTGCTTCAACAGAGAGTGAAGGAGTTTTACAGTGACCCAAATAAGGAAAACAACTATGAGCAAAAGTGAAACTCACTATATTAGTGAAAAAATCCGGTGGCAATTTGATCTAACTATAAGCAATGAAACGATATACAGTCTTGTAGATGTAATAATCAATAGAGGAATTGGTGATTGGGGCGTCATAACTAAAATCACAACAATAAATAACACAATGCAAACAGGTGAAAAAAATTATCAATACACATTGCCAATTGAAGTGGCTTGTATTGAAACAAATGAGGCTACATTAATTACCAAGGATTTAATCATGTGTGCAATAAGCAAAACACTGATTGACTTCCCCTATGCTTTGGACACCGCTGCAGGGTACTCCCTTGCCGTGGATCGGCTCACAGATGAAGACATTGATGAGATCATACAGGTTGCTGTATTTGGCAGTATGAAATATGGTTTTGCGTGGACTAAATGAATATGCAAACAACGTGTTCTCAGTATATTACAGACTACATAAAAAGGAATTACTTTGCTCATAATTTGTATCATTGCATTTTCTATATAAAAACATAATTACCGATAGCATTTTGACAGTAATAATGCAGTAGTAAAATAAACCAATCAAATAATAAATTCGATTGAAGACAAAAGAAACAGCATAGCTATACATGTACGATGTTTGTTAAAAGCAGTTGGATTGAATTTTTAATTATGCAATGATTATGGAACATTGCTGCGAATCAGTATAAAAAAATATACCCATACAAAGGTGAGAGCTAAATTACAGTTCAAGTGATAAATAGGATCAGATAGCTGACTCTGATACACAGTAAAGCCTATAAATAATACAGCCACAGAAAAAGGAATATATACAGCTTATCATTGAGTTGACTGATGATGTTGTAATATATTCTGTTTGAGCAAATTGCATACAGCAATCATATGGTAGAGGTGAAGGTAAATGAAGTTTATAAGAAGCTATTGTCTTTCCAATTGGATGACAACATCTACAACATGGGGAATAGAACATAAAAGCTACGTATCAATAGAAAATGGCGATCTACTTATACTTTGTAATAAAAAAAATAAGCTGTATAAGTATATTGGCATGGTAAGTGCCGAATACCGGACTAACGATATCCATAGAACAAGTAACTTTTTGAATAATGTAGATGAAAATTATGGTAGGTATTTAGCATTAGAACATTTACAAGACATAATCATAAATGATATACATAGTTTTTCTAAGTTTAGAGATTTTATTGATGATTTATCAGATAGAGAAAAAATAGAAGGACACTGGCTCACTTATCAACATGGCGAGTATAGATTTATAGTAGATCGATTTTTGATACATGATATTCTAATGATTTTAGTGATTAATGAAAATGCAATGGATATAAAGTTAGAAGTTTATCAGTATGACATAAAATAATTATATTGAAATCCTGTTGTAATCAGAATTACAGCAGGATTTTTATTTTTCACCACCAGACCTAAAAAATACGAACGGATATACTGTAGCTATAAGATTGAACTTTAGGAGGAATAGAAATGAAAATGTACGCAGTATGTGAAAATCGTGCAGCAGGTTATGTTATCCTCTCTGCATATGAAAGTAAGGATTCATGGTCAAATTCAAATCGGAATGGTTTGACATATCAAGGTATGTTTGGCAATTATAATAGCCTAATCTATGAGACAACACGTAAACGAGATGCTATGAAGTTTATACGTGAGAACTATGGCGAAGAATTTGACATTTATGATTACAGTGACCAGATTATCAGAATCACCAATATCTAAAATCTAAGCTGTATTAATAAGTCGCAACAATTATTCACCATCAGGCTTATATCTTTAAAGGTGTATACTGATGGTGTAATTTAAAACAACTATAAAACTATAAAATTATCTTAGGAGGAAAAATTATGAAAGCATATTATGTAATGTTGGACTACAAAAAAATCGATGTGATTCTGGGCGGTTATGATACAAACGTGATTATGAATGGTTACATGACATTTGAGGAAATTGAAAGAAGCCCTGATAGAGAGATTGTGTATACTTCTGAAAATGCTGGTGAATGCTTAGAGTTTATTAAGAAACACTTTCCTCAGTACAATGCAAACAATCCTGCTTTATATGCAGACTTTGAATATGAAACTGCTACTTATGGTAGAGCTTGGAGACAGGCGAAAAAAGCAAACTATCATGTGTGCGATTGGCGGTTAGCAAAGTTTACAAAGAAACTCAACGAGTTTGGACTTGGTGATTTTATAATTAAGAATAAATATGAGAAGAATTATTATGATCCAGCATGTAGGGTATCGCCAACACAATACATTAATGCTAGAGGTTATTTGACAAAATACAGTAATGCTATAGTTAAATACTATGAGGTATATGATAAAAAAAGCGGTAAACATGTAAGTGATTTTTATCATTCAATGCATTTTGTTGAAAAACTTTTAAAAGAACAGGCGTTATTCGAGAAAGATCCGGAAAGATTCCTAGAGATTAAAAATTATTTTTGGGACACCAGATTTTAAGTTTATTAAGATATCTTACATTACATCATCTGTAAGTAAGTATTAAACAGATCTTCTAGATATACAAAAAGCTTTAGATTATAGGTCAAGATTAATATCTTGACCTTTTAATTTTACATTATACATTAATTCAAGCATATCGTTAAGGTTTACATGAAATTGAAATGATTTCAAAAACTTAGGGATAGCTAGTTGTAAAAGCAATCCACTTCCGATATAATCCTTTCCCCAAAATGGAAAATTGGAGGTCGAGACTGTTTAGAGTGAGTATATTTTAAGGATGGTGAGAACAATGAAGGTAAGAGATGTAATCTATGTAGTAGCTATGGTTCAAGCTAAAAAGGCACTATCAGATGTGCAATTAATTACAAAAGAAAAGATGGAGCTTACAGAAGAATACATACAAACATTTTTTGATGAATTGGTTGTTGGAGCAACTATTGAAGCGTATGACGAAAAGATATCAGTCATCAAAAACAAGAATGAACACTATGATTATTTGAATTTGTTAGATGTAGAAGTAAATAATGGATGGTGGGTTTACTTTGCAGATAATATTCATCCGAAAGGAAGTGTGCATTGTTTTAGATGGTATCCAAGTAGAAAAATCGCAGGCAATATGTGTGGAATTATTAATACGATGAAAGTGTTTAACACGCTCATGGTATTTGAAGTGAGGTGATCATATGAAAAGCTATAAAACAGTTAATGAGAGCAACAAGGTAGAGAATATTATAATCTGTCCTTATTTAGAAAGCTGTAAAAATTTAAAAGACGTTATATGTAATCAGGATCCTTCAATGTGCAGTTTATTTGTTCGTAGCGTAAAAAGGGATTATCCCAAAGGAACAAGAATTAAACTGTTAAGTATGATGGGTGAACCTCAAATGCACCTTGGGACAATAGGTGTAGTAAATTCTGTTGATGATATTGGCCAAGTGCATATGAAATGGAATAATGGCAGTAGATTAGCACTAAATGTTTATATGGACAACTTTGAAAAGTTGAATGATTAAAGAATAGAGGTATATCAATGGCTATGTTTGAAAACGATAGATATATTACTCGTGGTATACAGAGTAGAATTCCAGACCACCTCATAAGAACGATGTGGAACATAATCGATATGGTTCCTGCGGAACACAGGGATTATTTACAGATATTTGAATTAGATATCATTGGAAATGGAAGTGCTAGAACTCAGATAATTAAGCACTGGCAGGAAGAACCAGAGTATTACTCCCCTATTGTGTATATTCCATACGGAGAATTCTTCAAGGGAGAAATCTTTGTTATAGACGATGGACCTAATAGTGTGATGTGTTTCCCTGATGAAAGATAAGATAGACATTAAGGACTGTAGAAATGCAGTCCTTTTGTTGTGTTTATCAGACAATTCTCGCAAAAATTTTTCAAGAAAAATGATAAAAAAGTCTTGCAAAATCGGAAAAATTCTATTACCCTTGTCCCCCACAAATTTGAAAAAGGAAGTGAAATTATGAGTATGGAATGTGTAGAAAGAAGTTTTACCAGTGGCATTAAAAAGAGTGTTCACGGCATCGTAATTAACGAGTTGTGGAAGTGTTGGGACAAGGTGAAGAAGTTGTATGGGACACCCGAAGATTGTTTGAGCTTAATTAAATTAAGCGTAGATAAAATCAATGAAGGTGTCATTCATGTAAACTTCATCAAGGAGGAGCAACTGTTTCACATTAACACTTTGACTGGATCCGATTGCGAAGTAGTAATTGCATGTATGGGTGACGAAGAACTTCTTATGTTGAAAGAGGAAGCACAAGATGTGTTTAATGTGACTTTTTAACATAGTCAGAACAACTAATAGACACAATGTTAAAAAGAGGCGCAATGGAGGACGTATATGAAGACAGTGGCGTGTAGAATTGATTTAGGATATACAAGGATTGCAGGCTATACCCTGTTTGACTTGGAAACTTTGGAATTTCAAGAAACTACACCTAAAGACGTAATGGATTTAATGAAATCTGGTAAGGTGAATGGGCTCACCTTTGATGATAAAGGTGAGATCGTTCCAGACCTAGAAAGATGGAATCTAAGTGATATTATGATTAAATCTGGTGTAGGAAATTACAGGCACTTACACTCTGAAGATGCCAACGGAAGTACAATTTACAGTGTTGTTCGAGCAATTGATATTGATGGAGTGGGACGTTTTTATGAAGTAATTAATAATAGATGTTCTCGCATCGTATTCAAAGAAGAACAGCTTATTTTTCTTTCGCAGCTTGCTTTAGTTGGTGGAATCAAAGTAAATCAGGAAACTGAAGAAATTGAATTGTGTGAAGGCGTTAAAGTTGAAAATCAAAGCAAAAACAGTTTGATTGAAGTAGCTAAAAAGCTTTATGTCGTTCAAGAAAACAATAATGAGTGTATCGAAACTTTAGAAGACTTATTTATGAACAGTTCTGATACAACAGAAACAGATACAACGCCTAATTATGAAATGAATAAGCAAGAAGATAATAATTTGGCGATTAAAGTGAAAAGTGCTGTAAGCACTAAAAGCACAGAAAAAAAGAATAACTCTGTTAAAAAGAAAAAATAACATTATCTGAGCAGGTGATCTATTCTATCTATGAAGATCACCTGTTTTTTGTTTGCATATCTTCTGAATTTGATATATGAAGGTGGAGATTAAGCATTCCCTAAGTTGATTTATATAGATAGTTGAAAAATGAAAATTTTTTAGAGTTGTTTATCTATAATTTCGAAATGGTACAGTGGGTAATTAAAATATTATAACACTAAGGATTATTCCTTAATACTGTACTGGTATTTTCAACTTTTAGTAAAATCAAAAATTGAATAGAATTGTTAGCGAAGATAAAATGAGAAATTAACCAACAAATGATATTTGAAAATACAGTGAGTATTAAAATGTGTATACATCTGATAATAAGCTTTATAGACACAGAAAGAATAAAATGAATAGCATAGAAAGTAATAAGAAAAAGAGTTTATTTATGCTCTATTGTAAGGCAATGCGAAGTTAGAAAATGCATTGCCTTTTTCTTTTGCTTGAGAAACAATGTTGGACGTTATTGAATTTCAAGGACAGGGTCATTTTTCACCACCAAGGTTATTTTCGAAAAAATGCTATCCTATTCTTGTCAGAACAGCTGCTGACAAAATAAAGGATTAGCTAATCCTCTAATTAGGAGGATAACCATGGAAGAAAAAGTTAATAACAAAGAAGATATTTCTAAAAAGGATATTAGTATCAGAGTCCCTGAAAATAATGAGTGCGAATCAATTATTAAAACAGGTGATTCAGAATCAGAAATCAACAAGCTCGAAAAAAAAATGAGTATTAAAATCAGATTTGCTGAAAACATTGATGAAAAATTAGAAGAAGATAAATTTTATCCCGTTGTAGAATCAATGCTAACAGGTACACAAAAGAGATATCGTTTCAGAGATATTGGCAATGTGGCTCTAGACCTTATGGGGCAAGGACATAAGGTAAATAAGCATATTTTTAAAGAATTGCTTTCACTTATGGTTGGTGATACAGAGAGTGATGTCAATACAGAAAATTTAATGATGAAATACACTGCTGGCAAGTTCCATAAAGCAATTGGATGGGATTCATATCAAGGAGACATTGTATTTAAGTATACAGATGCAGTTACAAAGCAGGACGTATTGGGATCAAGATATGAAGGCAATTTACCATTGGAAAGCAAAGGAAGTTTGCAAGGCTACATGGATGGGATCAAGAGTTTAATTGTGCCCTACCCTGCACTAACAATAGTATATTTGGTTGGTGCTAGTGGCATAATCACTCAAAATCTAAACTTGCATGATTCAAATATCATATTGAATATTTGCGGAGAAAGTAGCAGTGGTAAAACAACCGCTGAAAATGTGGCACTTAGCTTTTGGGGAAATCCTCAGGAACTGAGTACTTCATTTAATAGTACAGCGAACAGAATCGAACAACATATGGCTGAAAGAAAAATAATGCCAGTTTTGATTGACGATATGTTGGCAGGAAACACTTATTCAACCAAAAGAATTCAGCAGAAAGTCATTAATGATCAGATTTTCAGATACGCAACTGGAAAGTTGAAAGGCAGAATGGGAAGCCAAGAAGAACGTTACTATGGTGCAACTATTACATCTTCAGAAACTTCCCTATTTGAGAAGTTAAACGGTTCAGAAACAGATGGTCAATTTTATCGAATGATTGAACTGAAGGTTAACAAAGGGGATTTAACGCAAAGTGTAACTCATGCAAAGGAAATCGAACGGTTGTTACGTTGGAATTATGGATTAGGTGCCTTTGAGTTTGGTAAATATCTGATTCAAAACAATTATATCGATAATGCTCTACAGGAAATGCATTATGATTGGGAGAATGAACTGCTCAATGACAGCAGATTAGTTGGAAAAGAGAGAATTGCCAAAAGATTAGCGATTATTCTATTAACTGGAGACCTGATGAATAAGTGTTTTGGACTAGATATAAACTTGAAGTCTATACATGAACTTCTAATTGATACAGTAACAGAGACATTTGAAATTGCAGACGAAAAAGTATTAGCATATCAACGCATTAAGCAACTAGTAGATAATAATTCAGACTGGTTTGCTCAAAGTCGAGAGTTATACAATAGGAATGAGCATGTTGGCGTTTGCACTACAAACATCTATGGACATAAAGAGCTATATGTAGAAACAAGTCGAATGGAAGCGTTGCTAAAGGAAGTTCCAAAAGAACAAATTTTAGAGAATGAAAGTCAAAAGGTCAAAGTGAAACAACCTCGAAATGGCGAGGTCGAAGCTGTATTAAGATACTGGAGAGAACACAACTGGCTATATTGTTGTTCCAGCAATCAGAGATTGTATAGAAAACTAAAAATGGGCGACAAGAAAGAGGTGCTTGTCTACTCTATTATTTTGGATTAAGGGGGTTATACAGAGTTGAGATTTAAAGACGTATTCCCGCATATGCTAGACCCTATTCCCCACATAAAAGACCCAATTCCAAAGATATGTAGTGCAATATCAATAGTAGATGGAAAATATTTTAACCTAGTAAGTTACTACGGCGGAAAGTATAATCAGCTTGAAAATACTCTACCCTACATTGCCAAAGTAGCTAAAGCTAATAATTCAGATACTTACATTGAATTATTCGGAGGTGGAGGAAAATGCATTTTAAACCTTAATACAATATCTCATAGATTCGAGAAAGCAATTTACAATGAATTGGATAAGGGATTGTGTAGCTTATTTGAAGTCTTACGGGATAAGGAAAGTTGCATGAGAATGTACCGTGTACTAAAGACTCAAAAATGCAATAGACTATTATTTGATTTTTGCAAACAAAATATCAATGATAGTAAACTCGATATAATTGAGAGAGCTTACATGACATATGTTTTATGCAATCTGAGTTATAATGGTGAGAGAACTTCGTATGTGGAAAAAGATTTGGATAATTACTATAGGTCTATAGAGCGAGTACTATCTGCACATGAGTATCTGAGAAATGTAACAGTCAGTAATGTGAGTGCCATAGAACTATTAAAAGAGCATGGTAGAAATCCCAAAGTGGTAAAGTACTTAGATCCACCATATCACCCCTGCTCTAGAGCAAATACAGCTCAAAACGTTTATCAGAATGAGATGAGCGTAGAAAATCATAAAGAGCTAGTAGCATTACTCTGTCAATCCAGAAGCTGGGTACTGTCTGGATATGACCCAGCA
>JAEIGA010013666.1_pt1 | contig 12357 bp, 6 predicted proteins | sample 9270691 | NCBI WGS metagenome assembly JAEIGA01 (sample SAMN17057246, study PRJNA624740) | gut metagenome | biome: biome; isolation source: fecal sample | host: Bos grunniens | place: China: Xizang | collected 2019
AACTCTTGAGAGAGGATGTTTGACACCAAGCCCCCACCAACGCCCGGGCATAGTCAGATCAGCGTCAACCGCAGCCTCAGACGATGTAAAACCTTTAGCCGCAAGTGCCGCCTCAACTTCGGCGCGCCAACTCTGAACAGCCTTACCGAACATAGGACGCTCTTCTTTAGGCACATCTTTCATTGCCTTAATTAAAGCAGGAATCGACCCGTTGCGTCCAACATATTTAACACGCAATGCCTCAACAGCAGCCGCGTCGCTTGCCGATGCTACTTCCTCAAGGCTCGCAGCCTTTGCTATCTCAAGTTCTTCAAGAGTCATTTCAAACCTCAATTTGGCGCATTATATCAAATAAAATCAGTGCGTGTCATCTCATGACACGGATGGTAAAAGTCCTATTCCTGCGAGAGTAGACTTCATTTTGGCAAGATTTGCGTCAGACGTTTCACAAAGAGGAAGACGGAATACGCGTTCAGTTTTACCCATAAGAGCAAGAGCTTCCTTAACCATAACAGGATTTACATCTATAAACAAATCGCGGAACAAATCATAATACTTAAAATGAAGTTCGCGAGCAGAGGCAAAATCGCCAGCCATAGCAAAGCGCACCATATCGCCCATTTCCCTGGGGATAACGTTGGATGCTACCGAAATGACGCCTTCTGCACCGACAGAAATCATAGGCACAGCCAACGAGTCATCACCTGAAAGAACTGTAAATTCAGGCAGCAAACTCTTAATAGCAGAAACTCTGTCAACTGAACCAGCCGCCTCCTTGATAGCGACAATATTGGGGTGTTTGGCTAATCGCACAACAACATCAAGTGGTATGTCGCGCCCTGCACGGCCAGGCACATTATATAACACTACTGGAAGCCCCAAGTCGGCTATTGTCATAAAATGACGATACAAGCCTTCTGCGTTTGGCTTATTATAATAAGGAGTTACCTGAAGGCTTGCATCCGCACCTCCTGCGGCGATTACTGCCTTTGTCAATGATATAGCCTCAGATGTAGAATTTGCACCAGTTCCAGCAATAATCTTCACCTTTCCTGCGGCATACTCTATAGTCTTCTGAATCACCTTGTGGTGTTCATCATGCGATAAAGTAGGAGACTCACCAGTCGTTCCGACAGCACATATGCCCTCAACTCCGGCCGAAAGCTGCTCCTCTACAATTGCTTTCAACTTACCGTAATCAACGTCGCCCTCTCTATTGAAAGGTGTAACCATTGCCGTTATCGTGCCGTTTAATTTCATAACTTGCTTTATATTTATGGTTTTACAATGGGCACATTACATTACGCACGACCCCTTGTATCACTAAATTCATGCTTTTTATTTTAATAACATTGAGAATTATAGAGTAGACGAACGTATATTATACTCTTTTAACAGATGGAACGCAATTTGACTTAGAATCAGGCAAACAGAAAAACTCGCTCGCCTCACAATCACAAGGGGACACTCCCTACAAAAAAAGCGACCGATGCTTTGCACCGGTCGCTTTTTTACTTTATCGCCGAATATTATCGGACGATTACCCTAACGGGAACTGAGAGCACGGCAACAAGGTCGCCCTCATTGTCAATCTCGCACCTTACACGATTGATCGGCTCGCCTTTCTGCGTAACAACAAGCTTATCAATCGCAGTCTGAGCGGTAAGACCGCCTGCAGGGCAAATCTTCACCTTGCTACGAGTAGGATTATCTGTGAAATCAATTTCAATCTTATTGATATCAATCAGATAATTTTCAACAGGAGCCTCAAACTCAAGAATTGACGAAAGATTATTGGCATTCTTTGGCACATTCAAGAAGCGAAGTGCACCGCCATCAAACTTGAACCCACCAGAAATTCTCGCGCCAGCCCCTGTAGCAGTAACACCGTCGTAAACAACGGCACTCCCGCTTGCGCCATTCTCGAGCACAGCTCCAGAAGCGAGTGTTATACCGCCTTGAATATATCCGTCAGGGCATACGCTAAACTTAAGGGTATCATTATGGAACTGACGTTCCTCGCCGTCACCGACCCTGTAAGAATAAGCGAACTTACCTGTATTCCAAGGACCAGCACCGCCAGAAATATCAAATGTTTGAAGTTTAAACTTATGCCATCCGTAAGAAAGTGTAATCTTCCATTCAGGAGAATTTTCATTTTCACCAGTAAGGCCAGAGTCAATGCCATCAATCCAAAGAGCTCCACGGTCATCATACTGCGACTTGAATGTCCATTCCTTGTCGGCATTTTCTTTAGTGACAAAGAACCAACCTTCATAGCGATTGACCGTATAGCCATTCATATAAGTTGACGAATTGCCCTTCCACTGAACCATATCAAGATTATTGGTGATACAGCAGAAGTCCCACGCAAAGTCATCACGCTTATAGTTGTCGACATTGACCGTTGACGAATCACCCTTGTAATGGCTCCAACGGATCGTGTTGGCGTTGTTGGGATCGCCAAAGTCGGTAGCAGGCCTCATCTTGAGGTTCTTGACGCTGAATTGCTTGAAATCAGTCATATCACCAAACTTGTAGCTGAGCGTATATTTAGCATTGTAATCAGCACCGAAACCGCCTGAATTATCAGAAATAATATGGCGGAAGGAATGCCAGCCTTCGGTAAGCGCATAGCTGCCCTTTGCCTCCTGGCAATCGCCTGCGGCCATCAGCACCTGATTGCCGTCAATCCAAAGAGCGACGCGGTCATCGCATTTGCCCACGAACTCCCATGTGCCGACCATGTCTGATGCGACATAAAATTGTCCGGACGCAAATGTTGCAGTCTGATTTGTGTCACCAAACGGACGATTGCCGGAACTGTAAGATGAAAAGAGTATCGTTTCATCGTGCGTAATAGTGCCGCGCGTGGAGGCATTCATCTCTTTGTTAAAGCGCCCAGCAAGGCTGTCAGCATTAGAAAGGTCTCTATTACCGAAGTCTCTGCCAGTAAATACTGCGCTGCGACCCTCGGCAATGTTAATAGTTGCTTTACCTCCATCTTTAATTTCAAGACCACCGAGGAAGGAAGCTGCTCCTTCAAGTCCTGCAGTAAAGCCCTCTCCAACTGTCCACTTTCCACCGAGAGCACCTTTCATTTCCTTGTCACCAACGAGAGTTGCCTTTCCGTTGAGAGTTACATTTCCATCACCATAAAGAGGTGTATGCCATGTAGCAGTTGTGCCGTCTTTCTGATTAAGCGTCCAATCGTTCATGAAGTAGGTGGGAATAAAGTGATTGATTGACCAATCATTAGCAGCATTAAACGCACCTCCCATAAAGAGAATTGGGCTGTTTCCATGATCGGTAGTTTCACTTCCGCCCGTGTGAGAGAAACCGCCACCCCTATAATCAATCGTTCCGCTATCCTGAATATAGCGGATTGTCTTACCACCGCCCCAGTTATAATAGGCATTGCCTCCAGTTACCGCAAGACCGTTTACCGACGAATTATAATAAATATTACCACCAGTTTGAGTAAGCGTAGCACCAGAAGCGACTGTAATAGGAGCACCAATTCTTCCATCACCGACTGCAGCGCGAATTATATTGTCACCAGCAATCGCCTTAACGGGAGTATTGCCAATATTACTACCGTATTCAAAGTAAAGAGTTCCGCCATTAAGCTCAATGCCATTTTGAATATTAATAACACCTTCATACTGGAATTGAAGCGTTGCACCAGGGTCGACCCTCAACGCACCAAGCGTGATATCGGTGTCGATAATTCCAAAGTAACCTTTAACGGTAAGCCTCTTGTTGGGACCATAAATATATGTCTGCGTACGAGCGTATGTTGAGGAGCTCGACCCAGCACGAATATCCATACGTTGAGTGCCGCCGATTGAAGCATCGTCATCGAGCACCAGCCCGGTAAACATATTATGAGTGGCCTGTCTGTCGCTTACAACAGCACCACGACCGTCAACACCATCACCGGCAATACGAACAAGCTTATCATGGATAAGACGCACGCGCTCAGCCTCGGTCATTACACCTTCAGCAGTATAATAATTGACATCAAGAGTTGCACCCTTAGCTACGACAATAGGTGTAGAATCGCTAGTGCCGCCAAGAGCATGATTCTTCAAATCATCTCCGACCTTAAATACACCGTTAGAAACATAAAGCGTCTGGCCTTCAAGACCTCCCTTGGCATTAAAATCGAGAGTTCCTTCACCATTCTTCACGAAATTGCCATATCCTAAAATCTTACCCTCACCTGCAAATGAGACATTTGAATCTGTGTTTATCGTAATATCAGTAGCCTTTACATCGGCAGGAATTTCAATTGAGGCTCCTGACGGTATTATGACATTTGAATTATCAATAAATGCCGTCTGAGCACCTTGTTTATTAAGCCATGCCGCAACAGAAGTAGACCAGATGCTCTCACCAATAGGATTCCATGTAAGAGTAGGAAGATTACCCGACACAATTTTAAGAATTCCACTGCCAGAAACAACTTCGGCACTGATATCTTCAGGAATAATTACATTGAAAATATCAAGCATACCATTTGCGACACCACCAAGAATTGGGAACGAAACATTTTCATTAAGTTGCAAAGCCGTCAAATCAAGATTGACCTTACCGTCAGCAGGCAATTCAATTCCACCTCCAGCAGCATCAAAGCACTTTAAACTCAATGGTCTAAGTGTAGCACCGCTCTCAAGTTTGAGCAATGCCGTCATATTTACTGTATTCTTCCACTCAAGCGTACCACCCGATTTAATAGTTATAGGATACGAATTGACACTCACATTCTCGGTCAAAGATAATGTGGCGCCATTCTCAATTGTAATTGGGCCATAGCCGGCACGATCAGACGTATTAAGGGTAAGCTTACCAGCCTTTACAAATGTTCCACCAGTATGTTTTTTCGGACGACTTTGCATGACAAGTTCGCCAGAGCCTTCTTTTACAAGCACACCACTAGAATCACGTATTAACGAATTAAATTCAACGAGGTGATCGCCGGTATCAACGGTAAACTCAGCACTATTGTAAAGCTCAATACCCCAGTCACTATCATGATTCCCGCCTGTAGGCTCATGTATCCTCATATCCGCCGTAGCCGTAAGTCTCGTATTGTAGTTCAACCCGAGATTATAATCTTTGTTGAGCATACCAAAACCATTCGCACCGATAACAAAATCTGTTATAAAAGATGAGAACGTATGGCCTCCACTTACAGACTTGTATAAACCTTTTGCAATAACCGAACCTTCATTACCTTGAAATTGGCCAAAATCATTACCAACAGGATCCCCCTCGCGTTTACCAAATGTAAAGTCGCCATTCACAACAATATTACCGCCATTGAGACGGAATACAAATTTGTGGCCAAATTCTGCAGAATCAAACTCGGCATTAGCTCCTTCATCAATTCTAAGAGAAATATTCTTATTGTGGTAGGCCGCCGCCGTAATGCTCTTACCTTTAATAGTAGCCCCTTCAGGAACGACAAATGGGCTAAACTGAGGAAGCGCAGGAACTACCCAATCGCCAGTAAAGGTAAGTTTATCGGGGAGAATGTGGCTGGGCAATGTCTTATTGGCAAGAGCATTGTCAGGGAATGTAGCCGTAGCACCAGCTGCAAAAACAGGAGGAGTTGCTAAGTTTTCGACATAATAAGTCCCTGCAAACTGCACGGGGCAACCAAATGTAACAGGAGCACCTGACGTGGTTACAATCTTTGTGACTCTCAAAGCGCCCGCTCCACCGACAGTAATTGGGGTAGCGTTCTCAAAACGAATTGTAGCACCCTCGCCTGGTACCATAGCAGGCACTTGGCCATTTACGCGCCATGCATTCACATTGTTCCAATCGGTCCCATTCTCGCCTGCCCATACATAATCACCGGCAGCAGCAGATGACTTAATTACAGCGGCGCCACCAAAGAATTGAAAATCACTTGGCAATGAGATGCGGGAATAATCTGACTCTGCAACGCCCGTAATAAGCATAGCTGGTGCAGCAGGCGTACTTTTGGCAGATACCTTTGCCGTAGCGCCTGGAGCAATTTCAACCTTTCCAATACACGCAGGATAAGCAGGGTTGACTTCAATTTCAGCACCGTTCTCAAGATAGACAGTACCCTCACCCATGATAAAGTTATCAACCTTAACTCCAGAAGCGATTTCTACTCGACCAGCTCCAGCAACCATAATCGGACCAGTACCTACCTGATTTGAAGCAACAATGCGCAAGGTACCTTCGTCAACTTCTGTACCATCAGAGTATGACTTGGCAAACCCCGTCACACCCTTGGCGTTCGTATCGGTCATTACAAGGGTGCCTTTACCAACCTTACGAATAATACCAGAGCCGTATATGTTTATTCCGATAGTTACCGTTAAACCTTCAGGGACATCAATAGTAAGTCGCTTATCTTGTAAGTTAATTCCCCAATCGGTAGTGACAGGGCGATCATTTTCATAGCGAATTTCGCCCAAAAAAGCAAAATTGTCTGTAGCCGTTATTGTGGTATTGCAATTTAATCTTAAATCATACGTACCGAGGTCAGGGCCATAACCACCAGCGCCAACATACATATGGGCCACATTAGAATAAAAGATATTTCCAGAGGATTTACGGATCTTATACGCCTTTAAAACACCTGTCCGACTTCCCCTGCCAAGAATAGCACTCGCACTAAGCGCACAATCTTCTGTGGCTTCAAGATAGCCTGCAAGCGCAATTTCACCCTTACCTTCGCCAATGTGCACCTTGGTAAAACGAGCATAAGCACCATAAGGTATCTCAAGAATTCTGTGCGTACTACTCTCAGCGCCAATAAAGGCCTTTCCTTCAACTCTTGACCCCGAGGCAATAAACCATGGATAACTACCATTAAGCCTGCTTACCGTCCAGTCCTGCGTAAAATTGAAGTTACCATTTAATGTACGCGCAACAACAGAACTTGAAGTAGTGCGCATGGATGGATCGGGGTATTTAGCTTCGGCTCCACCCGGGAATGTAACAGCACCAATATTCTGATAAACTTTAAGTGTATCCAAAAATTGGACAGGGCAACCAAACTGCACAACTCCCTTGCCGTTATTTTCAATAGAGCCAACATTAAGTTTGGCATTATCTACGTTTGGTTTTAATGAAAAAATCACACCCTGAAGTGAATTAACAGTAATCTTTCCTACTGTTATATCGGTAAGCAACAAAAGCCTTGTTGGCATAGTTATTACCAATTCATCAGAGCTTGTAAACTGACTGTTCGGCGTTGGATCCCAATTGGCAGGATCTGCTATATCTCCTGCAGCGCCACCTTTCCACAGGTAGGTTGTTGCCAATGCAAGGAATGGTGTCATCACTGTAGACAGAGCAAGGACACATAGCCTAGTAAGTAATTTACTACTCATATTTACCTCTTTATTAATTTATTGTTTCAGTAAGAAATATTCCTAATTTTTGATCATTTTAACAAATGATATAACTTATGTCAATAAAACCAAGAAATAAATAAAAAAACGCACTTGACTTGATGCCAAGTGCGTTTTATCGCATAACACTTATCTTACTTAAGTCTTACACAGACCTGTGTTGCAGGAGCAAGTTCAACTTCGTAATAATCACCTGCGACCTTGCCACTAACAGGGCCTCGTGTATAACGGCAGCCACTGACAAAACCATTCGGTATTAATGTTTCACCAGAAACAATCTGCCCGCGACCGCCCGTTGGAATACGGAACTTACGCGTCTGTCGCGTAGAGAAATTATAAAACGTAGCATACCTTGTGCCGTTAGGTGCGTCTGTTACAAACACTTCTGAAGGAATATCCTGTATTTCCACAGGAACTCCTCCAACATGGCCCTTCATAATACGCATTGCCTCGCCTGTAGAGGTAAGATGACTTTCAAATGGCGAAACGCAAATTGCCTGCTCGTTAATTGCCTGGAAGTAACAGACGATGCTCAAACCAAGCGCTTCCCAATTGCGCATGAAATTGGTAAGCATTTTTGCGGAATACAACCCGTCAATAATACCCTCCTCACGATACCACATATACCAAATATTCCATTCGTCATATGAAATAGTAATCTCTTTGGGAAGTTTAGCGCGGAAATCGCGAATGCCAGCAAGAGCATAATCAGCTGATTTTGAGACCGACTGATAGATTGCTTCAGTGCGCTCCGGATTAGAGAAGTCGAACGCGCCCCAAAAATCATAACGGTGATAGGACACTATTGGAGCAACATTAGCAAGCGCCTTTGCCGCATTTTCAATCCAGTTAGTACCACTGGTGAGATAATTGCCTGAAGATACTATTGTCAGATTAGGATCTGCCTTCAACATTGCCTCGGCGTGTGGGCGCACCATATCGGCATATCCCTTAGGAGTTTTAGGTCCTTCCATATGCCCATAGCCCATTTCGTTACCAAGCGACCACAACTTAACACGCCCATTGCAAGTTTTAACCCAGTCGGCGGAATCCTGCGGAGAATCCCAAGATGCATTAATCGTGAAGAATGGATCAGCACCGATTCGTTCGCACAATGCTATGATATCCTCCATGCCGATATCGTTTGAATCGTACCCTAATGAATGAGGCTGAGTTTCTATTTCAGTGTAGCTCTGAAGGGGAGTACGCTCATCAGGATCAGCAATCAAGCCGTCGCGCCAACGATATTCGCCAGCAAAATTGCCGCCTGGCCAACGAACGACAGACGTACCAATATCACGGAGATTCTCAATTACATCAGCTCTCATGCCACGGAAATTATCGGCAGGGAGAAGAGACACCGCACCAACAGCCCCCATCGAACGCCCTTTTACGCCAACATAAATCTCCGCATACGCATTCTCTGGAATTGTAAAGTCCAACGATATACGAGTCCAGTCAAGACGCGTCTTAGTATTGACTGTAAATGTACGCTCCGCAACAACCTTGCCACCTGATGTTACACGCAACACCATAGCAGTATCTTCTGGATGATAAGAACTTACGACAGCTTTAAGCGTATGGCTCACGCCACCTCTAATGCCAAGCTTGTCCTGCTTAATGCCAGCTTCGCCATTGTCGGTAAGTCCACAAATAACCTGACAATGCCTCTCGTTGCGACGCACCATACGACTCCTTGCCGCATGTCGATGGCACGTAAAACTTGAATGATCATATTGCGCATGATCGCCATAAGCCTCCCACATAAGAGCAACGCCTCGACGGTCGGGCTTACCGGCAAATTTACGGTTTCTAACAAGCTGAGCCAACAAGCCTCCCTGAACTGCAGAGCGCGTATGCTCAATATTCTGCCCAAACAAATAAGCCGGAATTGGCTTTGCCGCAAAACAATCTACCGCCATTGTCGCACTTAACAAAGCCGTACACATGGCAATAGTTTTAGTTCCTCTAAACTTTTCCATTATAATATCCTTTCAATTCATTTGTGAATAGCGGAAAACTAAGTATATTCTTTTGACGAATGATTTTATCAAATAAACTACGATAAATGAATAGTCTATAAAAAATCAATGCGCGAGCTTTTTAGCCCGCGCATCTACCACTCTGTCTTAACAGAGATTATCCAAGAACCGCATCCTTGAGTGCCTTGCAAGCGACAAGCTTGACAACCTTCTTGGCCTTAATTTTAATCTTTTCACCAGTAAGAGGATTGCGGCCGATACGAGCAGGACGCTTAACGAGTTTCACCTTACCGATAGCGGGAAGCATATAGCCCTTCTCCTCTTGCTTGGCGCCCTTGATTGCGAGGTCTACGAGTCTCTCGTATACAGCAACAGCCTGCTTCTTGCTAATCTCGCCAGCTTCGGCGAGTGCTGCGATAATACCGCTCTTGGTGGTAGGAACGATTTCTTTCTTAGCCATTTTATTGATCCTTAATTTTTCGCTCAGGAACCATTCCTTCGCGATTTTGTGCATAATATATCAGTATTTAGCCAAATTGACAAGAGTTTTTTTCAAAAAACCAATAAAATCAAGGGCTTTTATGTCTTGACAGCGTTCAAGGGCTTATTTTAAAGGGTTTTAAACTACTTCTTATTTACCAAAAAGCACGTCACGCATCGTATACATGCCAGAAGCTCGCCCTTTAGCCCACTTAAGAGCCTTAAGCGCGCCGGCGGCAAATGCTGCTCTATCTTGGGCTTTATGCGTAAGTTCAATGCGCTCAAGCTCGCCGGCAAACATTACCGTATGATCACCGATTACACTTCCGCCACGAAGCGCGTGAACAGCAATCTCCCCCGCAGGGCGCGCACCCGTATCACCAAACCTTCCGTAAACAGCCTTTTCTGACAAATCAATACCGCGCCCTTTTGCGGCAGACTTGGCCAACATAAGAGCAGTGCCGGAAGGAGCGTCTTTCTTATGACGGTGATGCATCTCTGATATTTCAATATCATATTCCTCATCAAGGAGTGCGGCCGTTTTTTCAACTAACTCAAGGAGAATATTTACACCAAGAGAATAATTACCGCTTTGAACAACAGGTATAAGCCCAGAGGCTTTATCAACAACACTTTGCTCATCCGTAGTCACACCAGTAGTGCCAATCACATAAGGAATACCCTGCTCTGCAGCTTTGGCTATATTGCCAGCAAGGCAACTATGGTGCGAAAAATCGATAACGCCCTCGACATCGCCGCTCCAGGTACTATCAAACCCTTCGGCAACATCAACGCGGGAAACCACTTCAAGACCTACACTTCCTGCAAGTTCGCAGAGTTTTTTGCCCATTCTGCCTGCAGCACCTACTATAGCTATCTTCATAAAATACAACCTTCTTCCTTGTTATGTGCGCGCCGTTACACTCTGTCCCTCGCGCGAATCCTTTACAATCCAACCTAACGATGCAATTTCGTCACGCAGTCTATCGGACTCTGCCCAATTTTTTGCAACACGGGCCGCAGCTCTCGCCTCGAGCAAAGCAGCCACTTCAGCAGGAATCTCACCAACGGCATCCTTCCCAAAAAACACTACGCCAAGCACTTCATCCATACGCTTGAATACCGACAAAACTGCCGCGGCAGATAATGCATCGGGATTTGTAGCGACAAATGAATTAGTCGCGCGAACAAGCTCGAACAAAGCCGCAAATGCGCGCGGAATATTCAGATCGTCATTAACCGCATACGAAAAATCATCCAACGCCTTAACTGCAAATTCCGGGCGGCTGCCGGCAGTACTATTACCTGCTATGGCCGAAAGCCTCTCAACACAGCCGTCAATACGAGCAAGCGACTTACGCGCATCGTCAAGCGCTGAAAATGCAAAATTCAAACCTTGACGATAATGTGCGTTAATTAAAACATAGCGAATTTCGCGGCCTGTAAAACCCTTTTCAAGCAAATCACGCAATGTAAAGAAATTACCAGCCGACTTAGACATTTTCTCACCGTTAACTTTAAGATGAGCGCAGTGCATCCATGTATTCACAAACGGCTTACCAGTGGAAGCCTCCGCCTGCGCAATTTCGTTTTCGTGATGAGGGAAAAGATTGTCTATGCCGCCGGTGTGCAAATCGAATGTCTCGCCAAGATACTTCATAGACATTGCCGAGCACTCAATGTGCCAACCTGGTCTTCCACGCCCCCATGGCGAATCCCATCCGACAGGGCCATCCGACTCCTCCCATGCTTTCCAGAGAGCAAAATCTCCGACATTTTCTTTGTCGTACTCATCGGCGGCACAACGCTGACCAGTACGCTGGTTATCAAAATCAATATGGGCAAGCTTGCCGTATCCGGGGAATGCGCGAACGTTAAAATAGACACTTCCATCTTCGCTCTTATAGGCTACGCCCTTTTCAACTAACGACTGCACAAGCGCAATCATCTCAGGAATATGGTCGGTTGCAGCCGGATACACATGGGCCAAAAGAATATTCAACTTACCTAAATCGGCAAAAAAAGCGTCTTTATATGTTTTGGTGTATTCCGTTAAGGCTACACCTGCAGCATTAGCACCGCGAATTGTCTTATCGTCCACATCTGTGAGATTCATCACATGCTTTACAGACATTCCGTTAAACTGTATAACACGCCTCAGAATATCCTCAAAAGCGTATGCGCGAAAATTTCCAATATGCGCAAAGTTATAAACTGTTGGACCGCAAGTATACAAGCGAACCTCATTACCAGAGAGAGGACGCAACTCTTCTACACTACGCGACAACGAATTAAACACATTCATCATAATTTTATTTCACCAAATTATTATTTTGTAAGGCGCACCCTCGGATCTAAGAATGCATAAAGAACGTCGGTAATCAAATTAACTGCTTGATACACAAGCGCACCAAGCACAACCACGGCGCGGACAACAGCCAAATCTGCGGAATGGATAGCATTTATAGAAACCGATCCAAGACCTGGTATTC
>JAEIGA010013667.1_pt1 | contig 12356 bp, 10 predicted proteins | sample 9270691 | NCBI WGS metagenome assembly JAEIGA01 (sample SAMN17057246, study PRJNA624740) | gut metagenome | biome: biome; isolation source: fecal sample | host: Bos grunniens | place: China: Xizang | collected 2019
CATATCTTTTGGTTAAGGGCCCTCTGTCGCGTATGAAAAAGCAGCTGGATCCGAACGAGATCGGCGGCGCGCCTATTTTGGGTATTGCCAAGCCCGTCATCAAGGCGCATGGCTCGTCCAATGCCAAGGCGTTCAAAAACGCCATCGGCCAGGCAATTTCTTATGCCCAGAGTGGCGCGATCGAGCAGATCAGCGAGGCAATGGCCCTCATTGATGCCGAGAAGAAGGCCAGAAAGCAGGCGGAGAAGGCTGAAGCTTCGTCGGCAGAATAAGATAAAATACAATTGCTGCACGGCAGCAGAATGGAGATAGACACATGGAAAGCTATCCTTGTCCGATGGAGGGGCTGGAGAACACCATCGGCTACCAATTTCAAAACAAAGCATATCTGGAGCGTGCCTTGACGCACTCGACCTATTCCAACGAGTCGGGCGCGGCCAACCATCACCTGATGTGCAATGAGAGATTGGAGTTTTTGGGAGACTCGGTTCTCTCGATCATTACCAGCGAATTTTTGTTTGAACGATTCAAGGATCATCCCGAGGGCGATCTGACCCGTATGCGCGCGGATGTTGTCTGCGAGCGTGCTTTGGCAAAATATGCGGAAAAAATCTCGCTTGGCGACTATCTGTTGCTTGGCAAGGGCGAGGATCGCAACGGCGGTCGAGCCAACCGTTCGATCATTGCCGATGCATTTGAGGCGGTTTTGGCTGCCATCTATCTGGATGCAGGTAAGGCCGAGGTCGAAAAGTTCCTTTTGCCCTTTATCCGTGACGAGATCGAGGTGCTCAAGCCGGGCGGATTTTTCGGTGATTTCAAGACCCGTTTGCAGCAGTTTGTGCAGCAGAACGAGGGCGATTTTCTGGAATATCGCACCGTAGGTGAGAGCGGTCCCGATCACAGAAAGGTGTTTGAGGTCAACGCTATGCTCAACGGAAACGTGATCGGTCGCGGTAGCGGCAGCTCCAAGCGTGCGGCGGAGCAAATGGCTGCACAGGATGCTTTGATTCTGTTCGGCATCGAAAAAGAGTGAGCACGAAGGAACGTGTGCGCCACATTCCTGTGTTTATTCCGCACCTGGGATGTCCGCATCGCTGCGTTTTCTGCGATCAGCGTGCTATTTCGGGACAGACGGATTTTTCCCTTGGCGGTGTCCAAGAACAGATCGAAACAGCGCTTGCTACGATCAGAAATCGAGAGCAGACGCGCGTGGAGATTGCCTATTTCGGCGGGTCCTTTACCGCCATTCCACGTCAATTGATGCATCAGCTGCTGACGCTGGCGCAAACGTTTGTGGATGACGGGCGCGTGGACGGTATTCGTTTTTCAACGCGTCCCGACGCCGTTCCCGATCAGCTTTTGGCAGAGCTTGCGCCCTACAGCATATCAACCATAGAGCTCGGATTGCAAAGTCTTAAGGATCACGTGCTCACGTGCTCCGAAAGAGGGCATACGGCTGCCGTGGCAGAGGATGCTTGCCGCCGCATCGTGGTGCATGGCTATACGCTGTGTGGGCAGATGATGCTTGGCTTGCCGGAAAGCTCACTTGAGGATGAATTGTACACAGCGCGTCGCATTTGTCAATTGGGGGCAAAAGAAACGCGCATCTATCCCACCGTGGTTCTCAGCAAAACGCCACTGGCACAAAGCATGCTGTGTGGTGAATATACACCGCTTTCCCCGGAGCAGGCGGTCGAGCGTGCTGCGGCTGTGCTCGAAATTTTTGAGGACGCCGGCGTGCGTTGCTTGCGCATCGGCCTTTGTGAAAACGAAGGACTGCACGGTCAGGCAGTGCTTGGTGGTGCGCATCATCCGGCGCTTGGCGAGATGGTGTATGCACAGCGATATCAAACGCGCATGCGAGCGGCTCTGATGGCTTGCGGCGAGAAGACGCTTGGGGCGACAGCCATCTTTTCGGTTGCTCCCGGCATGTGCTCCCAGGCGATCGGCCAACGCAAGAGCAACATTCGGGCGCTGTGCCGTGATTTCGGGCTTTTGCGCGTGATCGTTCAAGAGAACGCGGAGCTTACAAGCACGCAGCTGCGCCTTGACGGCGTGTGTGGCGTCTGATGATAGTTTAGTTTTTTAGTCAATACAAGGAGGTCAAATCGTTGTATCTCAAATCATTGGAAATGCAGGGCTTTAAGTCCTTTCCCGATAAAACAAAACTGGTCTTTGATACCGATGATGATAAAAACAAGGTGCAAGTTGGCATGGGGTCAACGGGCGTCACGGTCATCGTCGGTCCCAACGGCAGCGGTAAATCCAACATTTCGGACGCGATGCGTTGGGTCTTGGGTGAGATCTCGTCCAAGAGTCTGCGCGGCTCCAAAATGGAGGACGTTATCTTCGGCGGTGCGGATAGTCGCAAGCCGATGAGCTATGCCGAGGTCTCGGTTACCTTTGATAACCGAGACGAGAAAAATAAATTGGATTGTCCTTATGACGAGGTGACGGTCACCCGCCGTTACTACCGCGCGGGAGAGAGTGAGTATTTTATCAATCGTCGCGCCGTTCGTCTCAAGGATATTTACGAGCTGTTCATGAACACCGGTATCGGTCGTGACGGCTATTCCATCATCGGTCAGGGTAGAATTGCCGAGATGGTCTCAAGAAAGAGTGAGGAGCGCCGTTCCATTTTTGAGGACGCGTCCGGTATTGCCAAGTTCCGCCACAAAAAGACGGATGCCGAGCGCAAACTGGCACACACCGAGGAAAATATGGTGCGCTTGCGCGATATTTTCGGTGAGATCGAGTCTCGTGTCGGACCCTTGGAAAAGGAAGCGGCCAAGGCAAAGCGCGCCATCGAATTGCTGGATAATAAAAAGCGTGCGGACGTCAGCCTTTGGCTGTACGATACCGAAAAGCTGCGTCACGAGCTGGATCGTGCCGAGGAGGAGCTGCGACGCTCCGAGTTCGAGCTGCAGACCGCACAGGACTCTGTTGCTTCCATGGAGGAGCAAAATAACCGACTCTTTGAGCAGTCGCAGAGCAATAAAATGCAAAGTGAGCAGCTTTTGAGCGAAATTCGTGCGCAGACCGACGAAAATCATGCGCTCGACAGCGAGTATCGCGTCAAGCAGACAACGCTTGAGCATACCAAGGAGCTGCTGGCGGCTACCGGTGGTACGGCAAAGAGCGTGCAGATGTCGATGGATAGAGAGATGGAGGATGCGCAGCGTCATCGCGCGCGCATTGCCGTTTTGTCCGAGGAAAACTCGCAGCTCTTGGATGAGAAGAGTGAGCTGGAAAAAGAGCAGGCGGAGAATGAGAAGATCATTGCTCGCCTGGAAGAAAATATAGCGACAGCCGGTGCCGATCTGCGTGAGCGTGAGGCGCAGGCAACAGACCTGCGCGTGCGCTTGTCCGTTGTTGAGAATGCACAGCAGACCGACGACGGCAAGAACGACAGCATGAAGGTCGAGCTGGACAATTACGTTGCCATCGGTCAGAGCATTGACCGCCAAAGACAGCAAAAGGCAGCTGTGATCGCACAGTACGATGAGTCGCTGGCATCTTTGCAGGAGCAGAACGAAAATTTGCAAAGCTTGCATGAGCAGCAGACCGCGACCCGCGAGGAGATCATTGCCTCGCGCAACGCTGCCATGCTGCGCCGCGATACCGTTGAGCAGAGAATTCACACCTACCGTGTCATGGAAGAGCAGTTTGAGGGCTATTCCGGCAGCGTCCGCTTTGTCATGAAGCGTTACGGGGAGGGAAGAATCACCGATAAAAACGGTCGTCCGTGCGATACCATCTATGGTCCTTTGTCCAAGCTGATCTCGGTGCGCGAAAAGTATATCGTAGCCATTGAGACGGCTCTTGGCGCGAATTTGCAAAATATCGTCGTTGAGAATGAAGCCACGGCAAGCGCGGCAATTTACGCGCTCAAGCATGGCGAGGCTGGTCGCGCGACCTTCTTGCCGCTGACCTCCATGCGTGCGGGAAGTCCCATGCAGGAGGCTGCACGTGCCAAAAATTCTCCCGGCTTTGTCGGACTGGCCAACGAACTTGTCGAAACCGATGCCAAATTTACCGGTATCCTGGCAAGTCTGCTTGGTAAAACATTGGTATTCGATCATTTGGATCATGCTACGGCTTACGCCAAGAGCGCAGGCTATCACGCACGCATCGTAACGCTGGATGGACAGCAGATCAACGCTAACGGTTCGTTTACCGGTGGTAGCGTTCGCCAAGGCGGCGGTATTTTGACGCGTGCCGGTGAGATTCAAAAGCTGCAGCGCGAGCTGGAGGATATCAAAAAATCGCTTGCTTCTCTTGAGGAACGATTGACGGAGGTCGACGGTGAGCTGAGTGAGCTCGACGATCAGCTTTCCTCCTTGGATGAGCAGATGAATCTGATCGCCGTTTTGCGCAACAGTGAAGCCACTGCCATGGAACAGCTGAATGCGAAATATGATGCCAACGACACGCTGACACAAAAGCTGCGCGGTGAATATGAGCAGATCACTCTGATGCATGCAAGATACGAGGAAGAGCTCGAAAATCTGCGCGCAGAGGAAGTTGCATTGCAAAATCAGATCACCGAGATCGCCGCAGCACGCGAGGAGCTCCACGATCAACAGGTCAATCTGGAGGATCGCCAGGAGGAAATCACATCGCTTCTGACGGATTATCTGGTGCGTCAGAGTGCATTGCAGAAGGATATGGAGACCGCGCAGATGCTGGCGCAGACCGCCGAGGAACGCATTGCTTCCTTCGGTGAGCAGCTGCAGGCCCTTCAGACTAAGAGTGATGATTACGAGCAGCAGATTCGCGCCTTGACAAACCAGTCAGCGGAAAATCGAGAGAAATATGCCGTCGGCGTGACGCGTCTTGATGGCTTGACCGCGCGCAGAAAGCTGATCGAGGACGACGGCTTTGCCTTTGAGAAAAAGCTCAACGAGCTTGGTCGCAGAATGCGCGAGAAGATGGACGAAAAGGAGCAGATCTCCCGCGTCCACGTTCGCAACGAAAACAGACTTTCCCAATTGCGCGCCGATCAGGACAAGCTGTCGGGCAAGCTGTGGGAGGAATATGAGCTGACACGCGCCGATGCCCTGGCGCTTGGTTACCCACCCGTCACGGCGGAAAACCGCATGAGCGTGCTGGGTCTGCAGACCGAATGCCGTAATAAGCTGCGCAGCATCGGTAACGTTGACTTGGATGCTGTTGAAAAATATGCAGAGCTTAAAGAGCGCTATGACACCATGAAGGTGCAGATCGACGATCTGGAAAAGAGCCGCAAGGAGCTCAATGATATTATCACGACGCTCGAGGCGGATATGAAGACCTCGTTTGTGGAATCCTTCAATCAGATCAACGAGAACTTCGGCCGCGTCTTCTCCGAGCTGTTCGGTGGCGGTAGTGCAGAGCTTTCTCTGACCGATCCCGATAACGTGCTGGAGAGCGGTATTGAGATCAAGGCAGCCCCTCCCGGAAAGATCATCAAGAGTCTGATGCAGCTGTCGGGTGGTGAGCAGTCCTTCATTGGCGTTGCCCTGTTCTTTGCGATTTTGCAGGTCAATCCCACCCCGTTCTGTATCCTGGACGAGATTGAGGCGGCGCTGGATGAGGTCAACGTCGAGCGTTTGGCACAGTACATTAAGAGATATTCCGACGGTACGCAGTTCATTATGATCACGCACCGTCGCGGAACCATGGCGGCAGCGACCCGCCTTTACGGCGTGACCATGCCCGAGCACGGCATCTCTAAGGTGTTGGCGCTCGACGTGGAGAGCATTACCAAGGAAAAAGGAGATGATTGGAATGGCATTTTTGGATAAACTGAAGGCCGGCCTTCTGAAAACGAAAAAGGCTCTGTTTGGCGGTATTGACAGCCTGCTCAAGGGCTTTACCAAGATTGACGAGGATCTGCTTGATGAGCTTGAGGAGCTTTTGATCTGTGCTGACGTCGGTGTCGGTGCGACCGAGGAAATTCTTGACGAGCTGCGCGACCGCATCAAGGACGGCAGACTCAAGGAAAAGGAGCAGATCGTCACGACATTGCAGGAGATCCTTGCCGATATGATCGGTGAGAGTGCGCCCTTGCAGCTGGACAGCGAGCTTTCCGTCATTCTTGTTATCGGCGTCAATGGCGCCGGTAAGACCACCTCGATCGGTAAGATCGCAAATAACCTCAAAAAGCAGGGCAAGAAGGTCATTGTCGCAGCAGCGGATACCTTCCGCGCAGCTGCCATTGACCAGCTGCAGGTCTGGTGTGATCGCGCAGGTGTCGATATGGTTCGCCAAAACGAGGGCTCCGATCCCGCCGCAGTCGTTTACGATGCGATCAACTACGCCAAGAATAAAAAAGCAGACGTTCTGCTGGTCGATACGGCAGGCAGACTTCACAACAAGGTCAACCTCATGAACGAGCTTGCCAAGATCAATCGCGTGATCGATCGCGAGCTGCCCGGCGCGACTCGCGAGAACTTCCTGGTGCTTGATGCAACGACGGGACAAAACGCCGTACAGCAGGCCAAGGAATTCCGCAACGCCGCAGCGCTGACCGGTCTGATTCTGACCAAGCTTGACGGCACGGCCAAGGGTGGCATGATCATCTCTATCCGCCGTGAGCTGAATATTCCCGTCAAATTCATCGGTGTCGGCGAGAAGATCGACGATATGGAGCCGTTCGATGCCCAAGAGTTTGTCAACGCGCTGTTCTCGCAGGGATGAGGTAACGGTATGAAATTGGTATTGGCATCTCATAATAAGAAAAAGATCGTTGAGCTGCAGAGCATCGTCGAGCAGCTTTTGCCCGGGGTGCAGGTGCTTTCCTTGACGGATATCGGTCTTGATGACGATATTGTCGAGGACGGAGCGTCGTTCTCGGAGAATGCATTGATCAAGGCAAGAGCCGCTGCCGCCGCAGGATACATCGGCGTCGGCGATGACTCGGGGCTTTGCGTGCGTGCGCTTGATGACGCACCCGGCATCTATTCTGCGCGCTACGCAGGAGAACATGGCAATGACGATGCAAACACGGCGCTGCTTTTGAAAAATATGGAGGGCGTGAGCGATCGCTATGCCGAGTTCCGATGCGCTATCGCATGCGCTTTTCCCGACGGTAGTGAGCCGATCGTCGTGCTGGGTAAGGTCGCGGGTGAGATCACACATGAGCCGAGCGGTAACGGCGGCTTTGGCTATGACCCCGTGTTCTACTATCCGCCCGACGGTATGACGTTGGCGGAGCTTGACGCACAAAGAAAAAATGAGATCTCCCACCGCGGTGAGGCACTTCGCTTGTTTGCCGCAGCACTGGCCGAGAGATTGAAGTAATACACAGAGGAAATAATCTATGGAAATGACAACGAAACAAAGAGCATATCTTCGCTCGCTGGCAACCAATCTGGATACCATCATGCAGATCGGTAAGGGCGGCGTCGGTGATGCATTGGTTAAAACGGTCAGCGATGCGCTCAAGGCGCGCGAGCTGATCAAGATGCGCGTGCTGGAGACGGCAGGCTACACGCCTCGCGAGATCGCAGAGGAGTTGGCCGCCGCATGTGATGCTGACGTTGTAACCGTTATCGGCAGCAAGGTCGTATTGTACAAGCGTAACGAGGAAAAGCCCAAGATCGAGCTTCCTCGCGCATAAGATCATGCGCATTGGTATTTACTGCGGAACCTTTTCTCCGCCGCATTTGGGACACGTAGCGGCCGCCAAGGCCTTTATGGAGCAAATGTGGCTGGATGTACTGTATATTATACCCACAGGTATTCCGCCGCATAAAGCGGCAGGAGAAACCGCTTCGCCTATGGAGCGGCTGGCTATGTGTGAGCGCGCATTTTCTTCGCTGGAAGGTGTGATCATCAGTGATATCGAGCTGCGACAGCAAGGGAAAAGCAACACGGTAGAAACGCTGCGGCAGATCGCACAGCGTGCTCCTGAGGATTCCCGCTTGTTTTTGCTGATGGGAACGGATATGCTGCTGAGCATGGACAGCCTGCACGGTGTCGATCAGATCTTCCGCCTTTGCTACCCGGTCTACATGCGTCGCGAGGGAGCCGATCCCGTGCTTGACGGGCAGATCGTCAAGCAGATCGAAAAATTGAATGCTCGCTATGGCAAGGTGGTGCGCCGCATCGTTGGTGAACCGCTGCCGATCAGCAGTACTAAAATTCGTTCTCTGATCTCCCAAGGAAAAAGCATCCAAGGCTTAGTTCCTGCAGCCGTTGAGCAATACATCCGCGACCATAATTTGTATGTATAAAAAAGAAAGGCAACATCCAAAATGATGGAGGAAACCTTGTTTGAATTTGATGAGCAGCGTTTGGATGCGTTGCGTGGGGAGCTCTCATCACTGATGTCTCCCAAACGATATGCGCACACGCTGGGCGTTGAGCGCATGGCTGTGCGCTTGGGACAGCTGTTTTGCCCCGAGAAAATTCCGCAGCTGCGCGCTGCAGCATTGCTGCATGATATCACAAAAGAAGAAAGTTTAGAAAAACAATTGCAATTGTGCCAAGAATTTGGTATAATAGTAGAGCCGACCGATCTTTTAGCTCCCAAAACCTTCCACGCAAGGACCGCTGCGGCATTGATCCCCGCAAAATATCCTGCGTTTGCCGATCCTATCGTCACCTCGGCGGTGCGTTGGCATACGACGGGACATGCCGAGATGACGCTTTGCGAGCATTTGATCTATCTGGCCGATTATATTGACGATACCCGTAAATTTGAGGATTGCGTGATTTTGCGCGATATGTTCTGGAATGCCGATCCGGCTGCCATGGAGACGGAGCAGAGAATGGCGCATCTGTATCGCGTGCTGCTTGCCTCGTACGATATGACCATCCGTGGGCTGCTTGAGGACGGTGCACCGATCAGTGCGGATACCTTCCACGCAAGAAATCATCTTCTGACTTTGATCAAATGATGATTCGTCGTTTACATACGATAACGAAAGGAGTATGTAAACGTATGAAAAGAGAGTTGATCGTTCGTCGGCTGATCATCCCCCTTGTGGTCGCATTCATTCTGATGGCACCGCTACTGGGCGCTGCTGTGATCGGCGAGCATCGCTACGAATTGCATCATCCTGCTTATGCCGGTCACATGGTGGCTAAGCTTTTAGGTGAGGAGATGCCGGATCATTGGGACGAGCCTGCCTTTCCTGTCAGCGCGCAGAGCGATGTGAAAAACATTTTGGTGCTCGGACGTGATGCACAGGCCGGCTTGACCGACGTTATGATTTTGGTGTCGATGGATGCCGAGAAAAATTCTATGCAATTGATTCAATTGCCGCGCGACACGTATGCCAATTATACCTCGAAAAACTATAAAAAAATCAACGGAGCCTATCGCACACTGGGCGGTACGGGCGTTACCGAGTTTTTCAAGCACCATCTGGGTGTGCCGGTAGATCGCTACGTTTGCGTTGATCTTGCCGTTTTTTCGGAATTGGTCGATGCATTGGGAGGCGTGCCGATCCATATCCCTGCCGATATGGACTACGATGACCCTGCACAATCCTTGCATATTCATTTGAACGCAGGCGATCAGGTCTTAAACGGTCAGCAAGCGCAAATGTTCGTTCGCTTTCGCTCGGGCTATGCCAGTGCTGATCTGGGACGCATGGACGCGCAAAAGCTGTTTTTAGCAGCACTTGCCAAGCAGGTCAAGGCAACTCTGACGCTGCCCAAGGCGGTTGAACTTGCCAGTGGTTGCTTCGGAAAGCTTAAAACCAATCTGTCTTTGCGCGAGTGCATCGGATGCGTGCGTACTATGATGAATTTGGAATTGGATGCCGTGCAGATGTCAACTCTGGCAGGGCAGTCCGCAACCCCCAAGGCCGGTGGTGCTTGGTATTATATTGTCAATCGCGAATCTGCGCAAAAGCAGCTTTCGGAAGCCTTTGGTAAGGAGATCACCTTCGATCCGGAGCGTGTATTTACCAATGCATCTTGCGATTCCTATCAAAACATTTATAACGCTCCCGCTGACCGCTTCAAGACCAATCGACAAAGCGCACAGGATATGCTTGGCGGCGCGTTGACACCCACGCGAATATCGTAAATCACTCCGCCATGCGGCGGATACATGCTATATTAAAAAATAATGACATAATTAAGAAAGGAACGAATCCTATGAGTGAAAATATTCTTCAACCCACCTTGGAAAAAAATTTGGACGCTGTTCTGTCAGACGAAGAGTACGCTGCTCTGCCTACCTTGGCAGGAGCGGATCCCAAGCTGCTGGCGGAGGCGATCGCGGAGGTTCTTGAGAGCCGTCGCGGCCGTGACGTCAAGGTCATCTTTGTCGAAGATAAGACGGATATTGCCGAGTATTTCGTGCTTTGCACCGGTAACTCCAGCACGCAGGTCAAGTCTTTGATGGGCGAGGTCGAGCACAAGATCAGCCTGCGCGGTGTCGAGCCTCATCACGTAGAGGGCAGAGACAACAGCGCTTGGATCATTGCTGACTATTCTCATGTTTTGGTACACGTTTTCAGCCGCGAGGCACGTGAATTTTACAATTTGGATAAACTGTATGGCGACGGTTCTTCGCCTAAGACGGTCGATCCCACCGCATTTCTCAACGATTAAAATTTATTGACATAAACGAAAGGATTTCATCTAATGAAGTACAATTTCTCACAAGTCGAGAGCAAATGGCAAGACAAATGGGATGAGGCAGGCGTTTTCCATGCTATGGATAACGATGACCGCAAGAAGTTCTACGGTCTTGTTGAGTTCCCGTATCCCTCCGGTGCAGGTATGCACGTTGGTCACATCAAGGCGTATTCCGGCCTTGAGGTCATTTCCCGTAAGCGCCGCATGGAAGGCTACAACGTTTTGTTCCCGATCGGCTTTGATGCATACGGTCTGCCCACCGAGAACTATGCCATCAAGACGGGTATTCATCCCCGCCAGGTTACCGATAATAATATCGCAAAGTTCACCTCGCAGCTGCGTCGCGTCGGCTTTTCCTTTGACTGGGATCGCGTGATCGACACCACGCAGGAGGACTACTATAAGTGGACGCAATACATATTCCTCAAGCTGTTTGAGAATGGTCTTGCGTTCCGCGATACCGCACTGGTCAACTACTGCCCGCACTGTAAGGTCGTTCTCTCCAATGAGGACTCTCAGGGCGGTAAGTGCGATATCTGCCACAACGACGTCGTACAGAAGTCCAAGGATGTCTGGTATCTGCGCATTACCGAGTACGCTGATAAGCTGCTCGAGGGCCTGGAGGAGGTTGATTATCTTCCCAACGTCAAGCAGCAGCAGGTCAACTGGGTCGGTAAGTCTACCGGTGCTTTTGTCAATTTCAAGGTCGCAGGAACCGATCGCACGCTGCGCATCTACACCACCCGCTGCGATACGCTGTTCGGTGTTACCTTCATGGTCATCGCGCCTGAGCATCCCATGATCGACGAGATGGCTGACCGCATCAAGAATATGGATGCAGTCCTGGCTTATCGTACCGAGTGCGCCAAGAAGACCGAGTTCGAGAGAACGCAGCTGGTCAAGGATAAGACCGGCGTGTGCCTTGACGGTCTGACCGCCATCAACCCCATCACCGGCAAGGAGATTCCGATCTTTATCGCCGATTACGTTATGATGGGCTACGGCACGGGTGCCATTATGGCAGTTCCCGCGCACGACGAGCGTGACTATGACTTCGCCAAGAAGTTCGGCATCGATATCGTCGAGGTCATCAAGGGCGGCAACATCGAGGAGGCTGCTTACACCGGTGACGGTGAGATGATCAACTCCGACTTCCTCAACGGCTACACCAATAAGAAGGACTCCATCGAGCGTATGCTGGAGTATCTTAAGGAGCAGGGAATTGGCGAGAAGGGCGTGCAGTACAAGATGAAGGACTGGGCGTTCAACCGTCAGAGATACTGGGGTGAGCCCATTCCGATCGTCCACTGCCCCAAGTGCGGTATGGTTCCCGTTCCTTACGATCAGCTGCCTCTGCGTTTGCCCAATATGACTGAGTTTGCACCCGGTGAGGGTGGCGAGAGCCCCTTGGCGAAGATCGAGGAGTACGTCAACTGCGAGTGCCCCAAGTGCGGTGGCAAGGCAAGACGCGAGACCGATACCATGCCGCAGTGGGCAGGTTCCTCCTGGTACTTCCTGCGCTATATCGATCCCAAGAATGAGAACGCCATTGCCGATCCCGACAAGCTCAAGTACTGGCTGCCGGTTGACTGGTACAACGGCGGTATGGAGCATGTCACCCGCCACATGATCTACTCTCGCGTCTGGCACCACTTCCTGTACGATATCGGTGAGGTTCCTTGCTCTGAGCCGTACGCCAAGAGAACTGCACAGGGTCTGATCCTGGGCCCCGATGGCGATAAGATGAGTAAGTCCAAGGGCAACGTTGTTGACCC
>JAEIGA010013668.1_pt1 | contig 12356 bp, 10 predicted proteins | sample 9270691 | NCBI WGS metagenome assembly JAEIGA01 (sample SAMN17057246, study PRJNA624740) | gut metagenome | biome: biome; isolation source: fecal sample | host: Bos grunniens | place: China: Xizang | collected 2019
ATGACCGAGAGGATTCAACAAAACAACTCGTGAGTGTACTCACGAGTTGTTTTGTTTTTTGAAGAGGTTAGTGTCACTAACCAGTTGAGGCGTCTATCGGGCAGTTGGTTAGTCGCACTAACCAACTGAAATTACCCCTAAAAACCGCCCAAAATCACCCCTCGATTTCGGTGCAAAATTGTGAAAAATCGAGTGATACAATTATGGGAATGGCCTTTTTCGGACCCTTGCCAAATCATAAGTAATTGAAACATTGTGCATTAAAGCTATGGTTCAAGGATTCCGGTGGCACCACGAAGAAGGGAGGTTTAGACCTCTCTTCTTTCGTTTTATATAGCTCTATAGTTCAGGGGATTTACCCTCGTCTTATATCCGGTGTTGGTTCTAACCCAAGAAGTACAATCGGCTATGTCGCTTTATAAACAATGCCGCTACATGCTATCGGGCATAATAATGTTATTTTAGCATATTATTATAATCTGTCAGGCACCATGCCTGTTTATGCAATTGACTATTAATTCGGGTATTGCTGTAATGTTCATATATAAAAACTGTGGTTTGAAATAAAAAAACGAACTGATTTGTTTTTTCTCATCTTGCCTTGCGTTAAATTTGCGGAAGGTGTCAACAAAATGTGGCAGATATACAAAACAGTCATACTATGGAAATCATTCTAACAATCATTGCAGGAGTAGCATTCGGTGTATTTATCGGTTGGGTAATAGCACGTAACAAGCACAATGAATTATATAACACCATCGACAAGCTCAAATGGCAGCTGGATGGTGAGAAGGCAAATGCAGAGCTCATCTCTTCGAGCCTTCAGGAACAGATAAGAGCAACAAAGGAAGATGCTAAAGGGCAGATAGAAAGCATCAAGGCCGACTGCGACAAGCGCATAGCGGAAATAAAGAGAGATGCGGAGAGGCAGACCATTGACACCCTGGAGGCACAGGAGAAAAGACACACTCAGGCCATAAAGGCACAGCAGGAGCTGTTCGACGAGACGATGGCGAAGGTTACGGCACAGATGAGGAGTGCGACTGACGACATGCTCAAACAGCGTCAGAAGGAGTTTACCGAGTCGAGCAACAGCAATCTGGGACAGATTGTCAATCCGTTGCGCGAGACCATCGAGAAGATGAAACAGACCATGAACGACAGCACACTCAAGCAGACTGAGCTGAGTACGGAGATGAAGCTGAACCTCGAGAACATGATGAAGCACAGCGAGGCAGCCAAGCAGAGTGCCGACGAGCTTGCACGTGTATTCAAGCACAAGAGCAAGGTGCAGGGTGACTGGGGCGAGCGCGTGCTTGGAGAGCTACTCGAGTCGCAAGGCCTCACCGCTGGTGTACATTATGACATACAGACCACTATACGCGATGCAGCCGGCAATGTAGTGAAAACCGACACAGGCGGAAACATGCGTCCCGATGTCATCATGCACATCGACAACTACCGTGACATAATAATAGACTCAAAGGTGTCGCTGACTGCCTTCTGGGACTATATCAACGCCGAAACGGAGGAGGAGCGTCAGAGACATCTTAAAGCGCACATCGAAAGCGTACAGAAGCATGTGAAGGAACTTTCAAAGAAGGACTACTCGTCGTACATAAAGGCTCCAAAGGTAAGGATGGACTATGTGATAATGTTCGTTCCGCACACCGGTGCGCTATGGACAGCCCTCAACGCGCAGCCCGACCTGTGGCGTAAGGCAATGGAGATGAATGTGTTCATTGCCGACGAGCAGACACTGTTCGCTGCACTCAAAATGATTAACCTCACATGGACACATATCGCACAGACCGAAAATCACAAGCAGGTATATGAACTTGCGAATGAAATACTTGAAAGAGTGGGTATGTTCATGGAGAGTTATGAGGAGATAGGCAAGGCTCTTAAGAAGGCTCACGACGAATACGAAAAGGGAGGCAAGAAGCTGTCGCCAAGCGGACAGAGCATTCTACAGACCTGCGGAAAGTTGGAAAAACTCGGTGCAAAGCAGAGTTCCAAACACCCAATAAGGCAGATAGCGTCGGCAACGGATATGGAATAAAACAGTATGGAACCATTTGAAATAGGCAGCAGACACTCTCATTTTGAAGGAATTGAAGATGACTTTTCCAACATGACAGTCATCTTCAATGACGGTGAAACCGCAATATGCGGTTTCACGTATGAGATAACGCGGAAGGAGAGTCATGATTACCGGTGGGAGCACGACCCCTTTGCCATGACAAAGGATGAGATTGGCGCATTTGTCCCGGACTTTGCCTACGAAGGAGAGATGATCATATATACCACCTAATATGATATACAGCAAGAGAGCATTCTTTCGGGGCCTGTGACAGAGCGCAAGTGTGTAAACGCCAAGATGCCGGATGTTGACATTTGATATTTTTTTGAAAAAAGCAGAATCTTCTCAAACAAAATCGACACTTGTTTTGTTTATAAATAAGTAATAATATCAGAAGCTGTTGCTTCTTAAAAAAGACAAGTTAGTGGATACTGCAAAATTCAGGAGAGAACTGCTGGAGATACAGTCGGAATTGCAACGTTTCGCATACAAATTGACAGCAGACAAGGAGGAGGCGAACGATCTATTGCAGGAAACGTCGTTGAAGGCTTTGGGCAACATGGACAAATATACGCCTGATACCAATTTCAAGGGGTGGGTATATACCATAATGCGCAACATCTTCATAAACAACTACCGTAAGGTGATACGCGACCAGACTTTCATCGACCACACCGACAATCTGTTTCACATAAACCAGCCGAAGGAGTTCGAGAACTACATTACCGAGAACAGCTACGACAGCAAGGAGATTTATCGGGTGGTATATGACTTGCCGCGTGACTACAGGATTCCTTTCCTGATGCATATCTCGGGCTTCAAATACCGGGAGATTGCCGACCGCCTGGGCCTGCCGTTGGGCACGGTGAAGAGCCGCATATTCTTCACTCGTCAGCAGTTGCAGTCCCTGTTGAAGGATTTCCGCAAATGAGATATCAAGTAAAAAGAGAAGCCGCGGCTTCTCTTTTTACTTGATCAGATGTTTGCTATTCTCATTATGTCGGCAAAGACTCCGGCTGCGGTAACACCGGCACCGGCACCGTATCCCTGGATAAGCATCGGATACTCTTTGTAGCGTTCCGTAGTAAGCAGTATGATGTTGTTGCTTCCCTCGAGATGATAGAACGGATGACGCTCATCGACTTTGCTCAACGACACGCCGCCCTTGCCGTTCTCGTACTTGGCTATGAAACGCCAATGTTTTCTCTCTTCGACAAGTTTCTTGCGTTCTGTCTCAAAGTGTGCATCGAGTTTCGGCAACTCTGCCCAGAAGTTATCGAGTGAACCGTCGAACAGCTCTTGCGGAATGAAGAGGTTGGCTTCGACCTCGTTCTGCTCTATCGAATAGCCTGCCTCACGTGCAAGGATTACAAGCTTTCTGATGACATCCTTTCCGCTTAGGTCGATACGCGGGTCGGGCTCACTATATCCCTTCTCCTTTGCAAGCTGCACAGCCTTGCTCATTGGAACATCCTCGCTCAACACGTTGAATATAAAGTTAAGCGTTCCGCTCAGCACAGCTTCAATCTTGAGTATCTTGTCGCCGCTGTTTATGAGGTCGTTGATGGTGCTTATGATAGGCAAACCGGCACCTACATTGGTTTCAAAGAGGAATTTGATATTACGCTGACGCGCTATCTGCTTTAGTTTGCTGTATGTATCATATTCCGACGATGCGGCAATCTTGTTGGCTGCCACAACGCTGATGTTATGCATGAGCATATCCTCATACAACGATGCCACGTTGGGGTTGGCTGTACAATCCACAAAAACGGAGTTGAAGATATTCATCTTTATTATCTCCTTGCGCAAGCCTTCGAGGTTGCACTCTTTTGCCGCCATCAGCTTGGCGCGATAGTTATCGAGCTCCAATCCCTCGCGGTCGAATATCGCATGACTGCTGTTGGCTATACCCACGATATTGAGCTTCAGACCATGCTCGCGTTTCAGTTTCTCCTGCTGTGACGCTATCTGTTCTATAAGGCTGCCGCCGACAGTTCCTATACCGCAGATAAAGAGGTTGAGCACCTTGTATTCCGACAGGAAGAATGAGTCGTGGATGACATTGAGTGTCTTACGCAACAGAGAGGACTCGATGACAAACGAGATGTTTGTCTCCTGACCACCCTGTGCACAGGCAATGACATTGACACCGTTACGGCCGAGTGTCTGGAACAGCTTGCCGATGATACCTGCATTGTGACGCATATTCTCGCCTACGATGGCAACGGTAGAGAGGTCGGTTGTCGCATGTACGCTCTCCATGAGTCCCATCGATATCTCTTTCTCGAACTCCTTGTTGAGTACCTCGCAAGCCTTTGCCGAATCGACATGACGCAATCCGAGCGATGTGCTGTTCTCCGACGATGCCTGTGCTACAAGGAACACGCTTATGCCGGCATTGGCAAGTGCGCGGAAGATACGGTGGTTTACACCTACTACACCCACCATACCAAGTCCCTGAACGGTGAGCAGGTCGGTGTCGTTGATGCTTGATATACCTTTGATGAGCCTGCCCTCGTCCTCGCTGTGGTCGTCGATGATTGTACCCTCGCTGTCGGGGTTGAAGGTATTCTTTATTCTTATGGGAATGTTTGCCTTGAAAACAGGATATATTGTAGGAGGATACACCACCTTTGCTCCGAAGTTACATAGCTCTGTTGCCTCGACATAGCTGAGGTGATGTATGGTGTAGGCGTTGCTTATCACACGCGGGTCGGCAGTCATGAAGCCGTCCACGTCGGTCCATATCTCGAGCATATCCGCTTTAAGGGTGGCAGCGATGATAGCTGCGGTGTAGTCGCTTCCGCCACGTCCGAGATTGGTTATCTCCTCGCTATCCTTGTCCTGTGATATAAAGCCCGGTACAACGATTATCCTGTCGGTGCCATTGTCGAAGTGCTCGTGTATAAGTGCTTCGGTAGTATCGCTTGCAAGGATATTCTTGCCGTGCTTGACTTCGGTCTTTATGAATTTACGTGCGTTGTATCGCACAGCACCGTCGATGAGTGCGGTGACAATACGGCTCGACAACCTCTCACCATAGCTCACGATGGTAGCCTCGGACTTGGGGGTGATGTTGTTTATCAGTGCAAGACCGTGATAAATGTTGTCAAGCTCGTTAAGCAACATATTGACCTCCTGCAACAGTTCCGTGCGCTTTTCCTCGCACGAGATGATGCTGTATATGAGTTCGTGATGACGTGTCACCATCTGCTGAAGCTCATCCTTGAAAGCCTCATCGCCGTTTACCGCCAGTTCGGCAGTCTTTATCAGCTTGTCGGTTATACCGCCCAGAGCCGACACTACAACAATGACATTCTCTTCTGCCGCCGCATCCTCAACGATACGTTTCAAGTTCAATATGCTGTTTACGGAACCTACTGATGTTCCGCCGAATTTCATTACTTTCATCAATATATCTTTTTTATGTGCGCCATTTGCACAAATACCAAGTTACAAAAGTATTAAATTCATACAAAAACAGCAAGTTTTAAACCTGCTGTTTATATTTATTATGTATAAAGTGTCTTTTATGCAATATCCGGCATTATCACATATTCGCTTTCGAGAGGTATGTTATGTGCCTTTGTCCGCCCGTGCGCCGGTATATAGTTACGCGCGATGTTATAATTCAGTTTACTTGTGAAACAGCGTCTGATGATTGAGAGGTTCTTGTGCAAAGGGTTGTCCGTAGGGTCGATGAGCGAACGGAACATACGGTTTATGACCGTAGGATTCTTGCGCCCCGACACATGACCGTATATCTTCTTCAGTTCGGTCTCATACATCTGTATATCCTTCAGCACAATCCCTTCGGGATGCTGCAGAAAGAGTATATACAATGTCTTGGGCAACGGTTCAAGCGTTATCGTCACATTCGGGTAAAGAGGCAACGACATATTGAAATCATCATCGAAAAGAATAGGACTTATCCTGACATTCTCGCTTTCACAGACTGTGTCGGCAAGGATATCATTGCACAGACACTCATAATTGTCCTGCGCACACAATGCGTCACGCTCCTCTTCGGGCAGCCTGTATCTTGCCGTCGACAGGCCTGTCGACGGCTGTTCCTGCTCGGCATAGTACGCGACTATTACATCGACAAGGGAGTGCAGACGGAATGCAAACTCCTGTTCTGTATCTCCAAAATCGTCCTCGCAGAACACTCTTGCATAATAACAACCCTCTGCATCATATCCTGAATCAGCAATAAACAACAGACGGCTTCTGCCATTTGTGGCATAAGCATCCCTGAAAGCGGACAATTTAAGTTCAACCTCCTCAATTGAGAGTGTCGGCTGCTGACGCAGGATAAGTTCTCTCAACGAATCATCATCCAGCAGGGACGGCGAGACAATGTTGAACCTGCCGACAGCCACTCCGTGCTGTTGCAGCAAGGCCGCAATCCTCCTTCGGTTATCCTTGATATAGTCATTAAAAGGAGCATCGGCTTTTCCCTCGATGAGAAAAAAGGAGTTCTCCACCCCTTCATACACCATAGAAGTATCCGTATATAGCCTCATTGCAAATTATATTTCCGTTTATCGCCGTTTGATTTCTCATTTGCGAATTTAGGAATAATTATTGGAATAAAGAAGCTATATTTTTATCTTTGCAATCTAAAGATTGCTGATACAAGCCCGATAACATTATTTGCCATGGCAAAGGAGAAGAGTATATTTTTATGTAATGAATGCGGTTATGAGTCGCCGAAGTGGGCAGGAAAATGCCCTTCGTGCGGTGCGTGGAACAGTTTTTCAGAGAAAGTCGTACGTAACACACCGCTATCGCGAGTGCAGAACGGCGACAGGACACTGTCACAGCCTGTCCTCATCGACGATGTAGCAACCGACGAACAGCCACGCATGGACATGTGCGACAGCGAGCTTAACCGCGTGCTTGGAGGGGGTCTTGTGCCCGGCTCGCTGGTATTGCTCGGCGGAGAGCCCGGAATAGGCAAATCGACGCTTGTACTGCAGACGATATTGGGACTTCCGCACCGTAAGGTGCTGTATGTATCGGGCGAGGAGAGCGTACAGCAGATAAAGCTGCGTGCCGACCGAATAACCCACGAACGAGGCAACTGCCACATCGTCTGCGAGACATCGCTTGAAACAATCTTCACACACATAAAGAACATCACTCCCGAACTGCTCGTAATAGACTCCATACAGACCATGAGCAGCGAGGCTGTCGATTCGTCACCGGGCAGCATCTCACAGGTACGCGAATGCACTGCAATGCTGCTCAAGTTTGCCAAGGAGAACAATGTCCCTGTCATTCTTATAGGACACATCACAAAAGACGGTACAATAGCCGGTCCTAAGATTCTTGAACATATTGTAGATGTGGTAATACAGTTCGAGGGCGACCAGCATCACCTTTACAGGGTGCTGCGTTCGATAAAGAACCGCTTTGGCAGCACAGCCGAACTCGGTATATACGAGATGCAGCGCGAGGGATTGCGCAAAGTGACAAACCCGTCGGAACTGCTGCTCAGCGAACGTCACAAGGGGATGAGCGGTGTGGCGATAGCATCGGCAATAGAGGGTGTCAGCCCGTTCCTCATAGAGACACAGGCTCTTGTCAGCACTGCTGCTTACGGAACACCACAGCGTTCGGCTACAGGATTTGATGTGCGCCGAATGAACATGCTGCTTGCCGTGCTCGAGAAACGTGTAGGATTCAAACTCGCACAGAAGGATGTATATCTCAACATTGCAGGAGGCCTGAGGGTGAACGACCCGGCAATAGACCTGTCGGTAATATCAGCAATCCTTTCAAGCAACATGGATGTGGAGATTGAGCCGACAATATGCATGGCTGGCGAGGTGGGACTATCGGGAGAGATACGCCCCGTAAACCGCATAGAGCAACGCATAAGCGAAGCTGCAAAACTCGGCTTCAAACAGATTATAGTACCACGAAGCAACATGAAACGTCTCGACACCTCGCGTTTCGGGATAGAGGTGCTGCCCGTAGGCAAGGTAGAAGAGGCTTTCCGCTTAATTTTCGGATGATATGATACATGAATTCCAGATAAGAGTACAACCACGCGATGCGGCAAACGAACAGTCGCTGAAGCAATATATTGCACGCGAGAAAGGCATGGATGTACGCACCATAACAGCCGTGCGCATATTGCGTCGTAGCATAGACGCACGCCAACGCACTATATTCGTGAACCTTATGGTGCGCGTATTCGTCAACGAGATGCCCAAGGGCGATGAGTTTGTACGCCGCGAGTATAGCGATGTGTCGGCAAGCAAGCCGGTGATTGTCGTCGGCGCAGGCCCCGCCGGACTGTTCGCGGCATTGAAGCTGATTGAGAACGGGCTACGCCCCATAGTGGTGGAACGCGGAAAGGATGTGCGCACACGAAAGGTTGACCTTGCCAACATCTCGCGCACGCACACCGTAAATCCCGAGTCGAACTACTGCTTCGGCGAGGGCGGTGCCGGTGCATACTCCGACGGCAAGCTGTACACACGAAGCAAGAAGCGCGGCAGCATCGAGGGTATATTGAACATCTTTTGCCAGCATGGCGCAAGCACATCAATCCTTGCCGACGCACACCCACACATAGGCACAGACAAGTTGCCAAGAGTCATCGAGAACATCAGGAATACCATAAATTCATGCGGTGGCGAGGTACGCTTCGAGACACGCATGGAAGAGATACTGATAAAGGATAATTGCGTAAAGGGAATAAGGACAAACAGCGGCGAGATTCTTGCCGATGCTGTGATACTTGCCACAGGACACTCGGCAAAGGATGTATATCGTTGGCTAAATGCCAACAACATAGCTCTTGAAGCGAAAGGATTTGCCGTAGGCGTGCGCCTTGAGCATCCATCGGAGCTTATCGACCGCATACAGTACCACTCCCCCAACGGCAGAGGCAAATACCTGCCTGCGGCTGAATACAGTTTTACCACACAGGTCGACGGACGTGGCGTATATAGCTTCTGTATGTGCCCCGGTGGTGTTGTCATTCCGTCGGCATCGGCCGAGAAGGAGCTGCTCGTAAACGGCATGTCACCATCGCACCGTGGCGGAGCATGGAGCAATTCGGGCATGGTGGTACAGATAAACTCCGAGGATGTACTGCTGCCATCAATGAGCATTGAGTGCGAAGATATACCTGTGGTGCCCGACGATTCACCCTTGCGTGTAATGAACTTCCAGGAACGCCTTGAACGCCTTTGCTGGCGCATGGGCAACTACAAGCAGACGGCTCCTGCGCAACGTATGACCGACTTCGTACGCCGCAAACTAAGCTACGACCTGCCACGCAGCTCATACGCACCCGGACTGATATCCTCGCCAATGCACTTCTGGCTGCCCGAGTTCGTATCGACACGTCTTGCGCGTGGCTTTGAGCATTTCGGACGCACATCGCGCGGATTCCTCACCTCGGAGGCTACGATGATTGGCGTAGAGACACGCACATCATCACCAGTGCGTATAGTACGCGACAATGAAACCCTTCAGCATGTTACGATAGAAGGACTTTTCCCTTGCGGCGAAGGTGCAGGCTATGCCGGCGGAATAGTGTCGGCAGCCGTCGACGGCGAGCGTTGCGCAATGTCGGCAAAAGAGTATTTAGGAGTATAAAACAAATCATAAAGACAAAATATCATGTACAAGTTCAGACCAATTCTAAAATCATTGATTTGGGGCGGAGAGAAGATTGCCCCATACAAAGGTATTGACACCGATATGAAAGCTATCGGCGAGAGCTGGGAGATTTCGGGTGTAAAAGGTAACGAGTCTGTTGTTGCAGGCGGTGCCGACGACGGCATGACAATCCCCGAGCTCATCGCTCGCGACAAGGAAGCCCTGCTCGGCAAGAAGAACTTCAACCGCTTTGGCATGGAGTTCCCGTTGCTCATCAAATTCATTGATGCACGCCAGGACCTGTCTATTCAGGTACACCCCGACGATGCGTTGGCCTGGGAACGCCACCAGTCGAAGGGCAAGACCGAGATGTGGTATGTGGTGGATGCCGACAACGGAGCGCGTCTGCGTTCAGGTTTTGCCAAACAGGTTACTCCCGACGAATACGAGAAGAGCATTGCCGACAACACTATAACCGACCTTCTTAAAGAGTACGACATACACAAGGGCGACCTCTTCTTCCTACCCGCAGGACGTATCCACTCAATAGGTGCAGGTGCCTTCATTGCCGAGATACAGCAGACGTCGAACATAACATACCGCATCTACGACTTCAACCGTCTCGATGACAAAGGCAACCCACGCGAGCTGCATACAGAGTTGAGCAAGGATGCCATTGACTACACCGTACTGCCCGACTACCGTACATATTACGAGGCATGCAACGACGAGCGAGTACCTCTTGTATCGTGCGACTATTTCACCACATCGTTGCTCAAACTGACAAAACGATATGAGATGCCGTTGGCCGCCCTCGATTCGTTTGTCATACTTATATGTACAGCCGGCAGCGGAACAGTTACCGACAGCAAGGGCAACAGCATAGAGATTCGCCAAGGCGAGAGCGTTCTTGTCCCAGCCGATGTCGAAGGATTGCAGATTGACGTAAACGAAAATCTCGAGTTGCTGACAAGCTGGATCGATTAAAGACAACAAAAAAGATGTAGCCGACGGCTACATCTTTTTTGTTATCTCAACCTGACAACGTCTCCAACCTTCAGCTTTGTATATTCAATATACATTGGATTCATCTTATACAGTTTCTTCAGTTTTATACCATACTTCTGAGACAATCCATAGAGGCTCTCGCCTTGCTGTACGGTATGGAATGAAGTTCCCCTTCTTGCCTTGTTATTCTTCTTTTCAAGATATATTATATCACCGCCGTTAATGACATAGTCCTTATACAGGTCGTTGTACCTCCTTAGTTTACGCTTTGAAATGCCCAGCTCGGCGGATATGCTCTCGAAAGTATCGCCATCAAAGGCAATCGTATATATCAGACCATTGGCTTTGAGCAATTCATGATACACCGATGCGGTCGTATATCCCTGAGAAGTCACGGTTTTTGCTACAACGGCACAGTTGACAGAACTCACTTTTTTAATTACTTCACTTTTAATTACATCACTCTTCTTGTATGAGTCGTACCTGTTCAGCCCATATCTTTCAATGATATTGATAAGTTTTGTCGGATATTGGGGATCTTCGGCATAACCGGCTTTCTTCAAGCCCCTTGCCCAACCTTTATAGTCGTCTTTTCCCAAATCGAAGAGGAAATCGTATCTGCTGTTCGAAAGCAGGAACTTTGAATGATCCTCATACGACTCCTGAGTGCTTTTATAGACGCGGAATTTACACCATTTTCCGTTATCCCATTTTGAATATGTCTTGCCGTTCCAGCGTTTGTCGGCCTTGACACCGAAGTGGTTGTTTGCCTCCCTGACAAGGTCGCTTCTTCCGGCACCGCCCTCCAACAATGCCTGAGCAAGAGTTATACTTGCCGGAATGCCATGTCTGTTCATCTGCTCGACAGCCATAGGATAATAGGTCTTTACATAGTTTTCGCCGTAGTCACCGCTCTGGACATTGCTGTTCAAGGAATTTTCTCCCGACACATATCTGTGCGATGTACATGAGAATAACAGGAATACCGGCAATGATAAAATATAAAACAGTCGTTTCATAGGATATAAAAATTAACGAAGGACAAAATAAATGAATAAATTGCTTATACGCAAGATTTAACCTATCTTCGCACTAAATAATTTGTTATTGAATTATAATTCTATAACGAAGAAATATGAAAGAGATTGTTTTTCAGACAAAAGTAAAGGTCTGCACCATTGACGAGCTTTCGGCTCAGGAGAGAGAGATTGTAGATGCGGCACGTAAAGCCACAGCCAACAGCTACGCGGTGTATTCGGGTTTCAGCGTAGGCGCAGCAGTGCGTCTGAGCGACGGAACGGTTGTCACCGGCACAAATCAGGAGAATGCAGCCTACCCTTCGGGATTATGCGCTGAACGTACAGCACTCTTTTGGGCTAACTCACAATACCCCGACAAGGCCGTAGAGATGATGGCTATAGCTGCGCGTAATGGACAGGCAGAGCTTGAAAGACCCATCACCCCATGCGGTGCATGCCGTCAGGTGCTCCTTGAGACCGAGAAGCGTTTCAGAATGCCAATACGCATAATACTTTACGGCGCCAAAGAGTGCTATATTATCGAAGATGGCATAAAGGCTCTGATGCCGCTCTCTTTCGATTCCGATTTTTTAGAGTAAATTTATTGCATGAAAAAGATA
>JAEIGA010013669.1_pt1 | contig 12355 bp, 10 predicted proteins | sample 9270691 | NCBI WGS metagenome assembly JAEIGA01 (sample SAMN17057246, study PRJNA624740) | gut metagenome | biome: biome; isolation source: fecal sample | host: Bos grunniens | place: China: Xizang | collected 2019
CTATGCTTCGAAGGGCAGGTCGCGAAGCGACGGCGCAAGCCGCCCGCAAGGGCCCGCGTGCGGAGTCGACGCGTTCGCCAAGCGAACTACTCGGATGAAGCTAAACAACTGTCATCTTTTCAACGAAATAAAATCGCACCCAGCGCACACGGTTGGACGCAACGAGATTTACGCGACCCGGTGAGAATCGCCTCTGCGCCCGGGGAAAAGCATTCTCCCGCAAAGAATGAGAATCGTGTATATTTCAAGCCTGCCGGCGAGCATAGCAAACGAATACCACCATTTCAAAGGCGCCGACAGAAATGAATAATTGCAGGCGGGCCCAAGCTTCCCGAAAGCAGGGCCGACATTGCCCACCATGCTCGCCCCTGCCGTGAAGGCTGTAAAAAGATCAAGCCCTGAAAGAGCGCCAAAAAGAGCCGTCAGAAAAATGAGCGCGAAGTAACACGTGACGAACCCTGCGGCAACGGGAACGAATTTTTCTCGCGCAGACATCGCGTCTATCCGCATCGTAAAGACGCGATACGGATGAACGATCCTTCTTATGTCGAGAATCATCTGCTTGATAAGGAATATCCATCTTACAACCTTTACTCCTCCTGCAGTAGACCCTGAGCACCCGCCCACAAAAAACAAAACGAGCAGAATCATTTGAGCCGCAGGCGCCCATTGCAGATAATCCTCAGTCATAAAACCTGTCGTGGAGATGATTGACGTTACATGGAAAAAGGCGGAACGCAACGAAACTGACGAACCCGGAGAGAATAGATAAATAAGAATAGCTGAAATAGAGACGATCAAAACGAAAGCCTTGAACTCGGTGTTGTGCCAAATATCAATAGCCCGGCCTGAAATCAAGCGGAAATAAAGGACGAAATTGACGGCAGAGAGGAACATAAATACGGCCGATATCCATTCTGCCGCCGGATTGTTGAATGCGCCGATGCTCTCATTCCTTGTGGAAAAGCCTCCTGACGCCATCGTTGAGAATGCATGCGCGAGAGAATCAAAGAGGCTAAGCCCTGCCATACGCAAAAGAGCGGCGTTGATTGCCGTCATAATAACATATATAAGCCAAAGCGATTTTGCCGTAGAGGCGACAAACGCCGTTATCTTTTCCTTTTCCGGTCCGGACGATTCGGCTTTTACCATGCTATAGCCGCCGTCGCCCATAAAAGGCATGATCGCAACGGCAAGAGCGATGACGCCCATACCTCCCATCCAATGCATCTGACAACGCCAGAAATTGACGCACCGCGGCAAAGATTCGACATCAGGGGCAATCGAGGCTCCTGTTGTCGTAAAACCGCTTACGCTTTCGAAAAGCGCATCGGCAAAAGAGGCAAACACGCCGCTGAAATAAAGCGGAATAGCACCGAACAAACTTACTCCAACCCAAATTCCGCCTACGGTGACAACGGCGTCGGCCGCATTGAAAAAGCGTTTCTTCTTGCCGGATGACAGGCGAAAATACGCGGCGGCGGCAAGACCTATCAATGCAGGAACAAGGAACGCGGGAATAAAAGACTCCTCACCATACCGCATCGCCACGACAACCGGCAGCAGCATGAGAAAGCCCACCAGACCGAGCAAATAAGAAAGTATACGGAAAAAAGAAAACGCCACTGATCAACCTTCCCCAAAAAAGCGGCGCAGCAGCACTGTGTTACCGGCAGGCGCAATGAGAACGATGCGGGAGCCCTCTTCAAGAACTGTATTGCCGTTGGGAACGACTGTTTCCTCGCCACCCGGACTAGTAACGAGCAGAACGAGACACTCTAAACCGCCCGATCCAATTTCTGAAAGATTCTTTCCTGCCACGCTGCTTGAATCGGAAATTTCGCCCTCAACGATTTCATACCTGCGGTTACACACAGAATGGACGGAGCTTACATTTCCTCCTCTTAGACAACTTAAAATCCCGTCGACCACAGACTCGCGCAGAGAAACTGTGACATCCACCCCGAGCTTTGATGAAATTTCATCGTACGCCGAATTCTCGGTAAGAGCAATACATCTGCCCACCCCGCGAGATTTCATATAAGCTGCCGTCAAAAGATTCTTTTCGCGGTTGCCGGACGCCGCGACGAGAAGATCGCAATTGCAAAGATCCTCATCTGCAATAAGCGCGGAATCGGTAACATCGCCGCATACGGTGCGCACAGACGGAAAACGCTGGGCAATCTCGTTGCAGCGATCGATATCGCGATCGACCACGACAATCTCCGACCTTGGCGAAGAGGAGCCGAAAAGCTTAGACCAGATGGAAGACTTCAATTTTGTGGCAAACTGAGATACAAGAAGCATCCCCACCCTGTCGGCGCCGAAGATGACAATCTTCTTAAATTCTGCATCATCAGAGCATGTCGTCTTAACGAGCGAACTTATTTCATCTTTTTTTGAAACAACGCCGAAGACATCTCCTGGCTTTAAAATAGTCTCCCCGTTCGGGAGAAACGCCTCACCCTGCGACTCTACAAACGCAATGACGTTCTTCCACCCTGCAATACCCTTAAGCTCGCGAAGAGGAACTCCTGTAAGGACGCTTCCTTCACCAAGCTTAACGGTAAGAAGAACATACTCACCGGGCAAATCTATCACATTGCCTACCGCGCCGTATCTTACGGCTCTAACTATTGCAGAGGAAGCTTCGACATCCGGATTGAGCATGCGGTCTATGCCGCACAAAGGAAGAGAGCCTGCCTCGCCTGCACGCTGCCGCGCAAGCGAGGCGGCAGTATAATACGAAAAGTTGCGCACTCTTGCGATCTTGCGCACGTCCGGCCAAACGGTCTCGACGAGAGAACAAACGGCCATATTCGTCTCATCATCGCCGGTAAGCGCGACAAGAGAATCTGCCGAACCGATACCTGAGCGCTCAAGAACGGAAAAATCCGCCCCTTCAGCTTCAATAGCCCTGCAGTCAAGCCTGCCTAAAGCGAACTTGATTCTTTCGGGATTTTTATCGATGAGTACGACTTCGCGCCGTTCGGCAACAAGCATCTGCGCAAGGCGCATACCCGTAAAGCCCGCTCCGATTATGAATACTTCTTTCATCTGTCCTGAAGTTTCCAATAAAATAGATTTCTCCTGAAGCGACACGCGGCGAATAAGCCAGATTCTGTTCCCCCCTGTTTCCGCAAGCGATAACAGAAGGTCCGATCATTCATCTACGCGATCAACCCGAAATCTCAAGCAGGCTTTGAAAACCTGCACCGGACGGGCAGCCCGTCGATTCCCTATTTGATCTTGCTCCGAGGAGGGTTTTCCGTGCGCCCGCTATTTCAAGCGGGCCGGTGGGCTCTTACCCCACCCTTTCACCATCACGGGGCAAGCCCCGCTGTCTTTTCTCTGTGGCACTTTCCATAACGCCGGCTTGCCCGACGTCTCCCGCCTTTAACAAGCGGGTCCTCTGCCCTGTGGAGTCCGGACTTTCCTCTACCTTACGGCAGCGACCGGTCACACGCATGTCGCTTCAGGAGAAATTTTCAAAGAGCTCTTTTACGGCCTGTACAAGATGCGTCCGCACATAGTACAAGCCACAATCGACTGTTCCTTGCCCATTTCGCCGTTTTTGGAATTAGCTTCCGCAAGCTGCTTGATGCTCGGCGGCTGAACGAGGTGGCAGCCGTCGCAGACGCCTTCATGCGTCAAAGGAACAACGACAGGCCAACGCTTCGTACGAAGGCGCTCATAGTAAAGGACAAACTTAGGATCGGTAACTTGTTTAAGTTTCTCAGCGCGAAGTTCCTTCTCTGCCTCAAGCTCCTTCGTAACGGAAGCGATGCGTTCATCAATTTCCGCGCAGTATGCGTCAACATTGCTCTTGGCGGAATCATACTTCGACTGCGCCTCGCTGATTCGCTCCTTCGCGCTTGGCAGATTGTCCATCGTCGCGTCGTGGTTATTGCCCGCCGCATCGCGCTCGTGGGTGACGAGATCGATCTGAATGGAATACTGCTGATATTCCTTGTTCGTCTTGCTCATCGCCTGACGCTTTTTCAAATCTTGAATTTTCTCTTCAAGAGCCATAAAATCTTCTTCGTAGCTCTTGGCGCGACGCTCTACCTGATTTTGGCACTCCTTGGCCGCTAAAAGGTTTGCAGAAACCTCTGTAAGACGCGCAGTCTCCAACGCCCTTCTGCGAGGTAAATCCTTAAGCATCAGTTCAAGGTCGCGGATGCGGCCGTCAACCTCTTGCAAATCAATCAAAGCTTCAACGATCGTCACAGCGCTTGCCTTTCATCCTTCTGGGGCAGGAGACGGGACTCGAACCCGCAACCCACAGAATCACAATCTGTTGATCTAACCAATTGATCTACTCCCGCCATTATGGAGCCAGGTAAGGGATTCGAACCCCCGACCTGCTCATTACGAATGAGCCGCACTACCAGCTGTGCTAACCTGGCTTGGTTTATGTATTTGTGTAGTATATCAAAATATCCGCTCTTAGGTCAAGAGCACGAATTTAATTTTACCTGGCGAGCCAACCGCCGTCTACAGGCAAAACAATTCCGTGCACATAGTCTGACGCTGGGGAGCAAAGAAACACGCAGGCTCCTGCAATATCGGAGGCTTCGCCCCACCGTCCAGCAGGAATTCGCTCGAGTATCTGGCGCGAACGCACGGGATCGGCACGGAGAGCTGCGGTGTTGTCGGTCGCAATGTAGCCAGGGGCAATAGCATTTACATTCACTCCCTTGGACGACCATTCGTTCGCAAGAGCCTTGGTGAGCTGTCCGACAGCACCCTTTGACGCCGCATAGCCAGGAACCGTTATCCCGCCTTGGAACGTAAGAAGTGAAGCGGTGAACACAATCTTACCGTATCCGCGCTTTACCATATCCTTTCCAAATTCCCTGGCAAGGATAAACTGAGAATTGATGTTCACATTCATCACCTTATCCCAGTATTCGTCTGGATGTTCCGCCGCAGGCGTACGCAGAATCGTCCCGGCATTGTTCACTAAAATGTCAATCTGATAATCCTTCTTCACCTTCTCTATGAAGGCATATACAGCGGTCCGATCTGAGAGATCGCATTCCGCAGAACTGGTGCGGACAACCTTAGCACCCGCTTCCTCGAGAGCATCAGCCATAGCCTTGCCGATGCCGCGGTTGGAACCTGTGACAAGTGCAGTTTTACCTGAAAGATCGTAAGTAATCATAGTTTTCCTTATACTGACTAAGTTCTATCGCGAGCATCCGCCCTTCGCCCCTTCATCAGCCGTCGTGAACGTCAACGTGATTTCCGCTTCGGTCACAGGGCGCTCGAAAGCAAGAACGTGGCGTATCGGCTCGATCGCACCTGGATTCGAGATATTCTCGGACCTGCGCACGACATTACCGCCCTTCGAAACTGCAACAGATACCTCAGGCGTTCCAAACTGCTTGCCGACAAACATCGTGTAAACTTCCTCGAACGCCGACGGTTTTGAGAACTTCACAGAATCGGTCACGGAAAACTTCTTCTCCTGCCGGTTGAAGGTAAACGTGCGCAATAACGAAACAAGATGCGGCACATTATACGCGCCGGAAATATCGAGAACCACAATGTCGCACGCATCGGTAAATTCCGTCTTAATGACCTTTGCTGCGAACTTCCGCCCTGTTGACTGAAGTTTACCGTCAACGACCGGCACGGGATGGGCGTATGAACTTAAAACTTTTGATGTGTAACGGCGGCTTGAAAAAGTTCGCGATGTATACACTTCGTAGCCCGGATCTCCCGAAAGAAGCTTTCCGCGGGAAACAAGATAATACGACCCGATATCATTGTGATTGTGGTGCTCGTCGTTATTTCCGCCTTTGACGGCGACAGAAAGATTAGTGCCATCTCGCATCAGCCAAACTTGCCCGACTGGAAATTCAGAACGCAGATCGAGTGGCTTTTCTACAACATTCTCAGGCAATGGAACTTTCCCGAAAGCAATCAGCGAGACAAATGAAATAGAAAGGGATGATGGATTAAACGAAGATTTATTCCCGCCGAACGGAGACACTTTTAATATGGAATCGGAAACGAGATCTGGCCAGACACGATAGACAAGGGAAAGATACGTGGGAGACGGTGCGCCGTTCCCGTCTGAAAACGCGGGTGAGACGCCCTTCTCAAGTTGATAAGAAAAAGCGTACTCGGCTGCTTTACGATAGATGGGAGTTTTAAACACATCGATTTTCCCGTCGGAAACATCCCTTAGCGTAAGGCCAAGCTGGAGAAAATGCCCGTAGCCGTAATTCCAGTACCCCATCCCCTCTGAACAATACCCGTCCGATGTAAAACCAGATCGCGCATAATAAGGTAGCCCCCTTATGGCATACGCCACAAAAAGAGCACGATCTAACTGATCATCAAGAAGCCCTAATGCAGCCATAACGAGATTGCAGTGGCAAACTGCGTTCCAGTTGTTATTGCCGCTAATCCACCAATTCGTCGCAGGATCACGATGTCCAGCATATCTTCCGTTCTTCCCCGCAAGAGAATACGACAATCTCAAAGGCGCAAAAACACGCCTTTCAGATTCTCTTTTGATTTTAGAAACTGTCTCAGGCGGCAGCGAATCTTGAAGGAAATTTACGGTATAGGCCAATACTGCGGCAACGGCGGACGAGAAGAGATCGACGCTCAAAACCGTTCCATTAAAATTACCCTTTCTCTTGTCCGTCCAATCATGCGCCGGAAGAACCCACGATTTCATCGAGCAAATCGCATCAATAGTTTCCGTTAAGGCAGGAATAAACCTCCCCTTTCTTTCAAGCGATTCTGCGAGCGTCAAGACAGTAAGGCGTTTAGTCCGCGAAAAAAAGAGTTTTTGATAATTAGAACGGTTGCCGTTCTTCCAAAACTCAGTATATATCTCATCTGACGTATCAGCTATCGGTTCCGAAAGGAGTTTTTCCGCAGCTGAGATTATTTGCGCCGCGTACGGAGTAAGGGCAAGATTCTTCCACCCCGCGATATCAGAACCAGGAAGATACGGCTTCGAAGGAAGATGACCTTTAACTTTCGCGGCAAGCCTTTCGTCAAAGGCGATTTTTTCAAGTGTTTTATATGCTTGAGAATGTAATTTTTTATCGGCGCCTTTCAGGCACTCACTTGCAAATGCGCGGTAGCGGTCGCGATCAACAGAGCCGACGTAACGCGAAAGTTCAAGAAGAGCCGCCACATCAGCACTCGAAACTTCGGCGGATGTCTTCTCAAGCGTCGCATCGGCCAAGCGCCTTGACTGGGAGAGTGCCGAAACTAAACCCTTCGTCCTATAGAGCTTCACACTTTCAGAAAGACCCTCGGCGTTAGAATACCCGATGGCCAAAAGAGCTGCGCCTACTGAAAAAAAGATTTTCTTCATTTTTCACCTCATTTCTGTAACAGGAATCTTGTCCATATCTGCGTAGTCGAGATTCTCACCCGCCATACCCCAGATAAACATATAGTTTGACGTTCCGGCTGCGGAATGGACGCTCCATTCTGGCGAGGTGATCGCCTGCTCGTTATGCAGCCACACAAGACGCTGCTCCTGAGGACGCCCCATCAGGTGGCAGATTGCCTGACCAGCAGGAACGTTAAAATAGAAGTACGCCTCCATACGACGATTGTGCGTGTGCTGCGGCATTGTGTTCCACACGCTGCCTTCCTCAAGTTCCGTAAGACCCATTTGCAGTTGGCAGCATCCGCCGCCCTTCTTCTTGGCGAGCACCTTCTGAACGATGAGCTGGTTGATGCAGCGCTCGTTCGACTCCTTGAGCGAGCCGGCCTTAATGTAGTTTCCTTTGGTGTAGCCTTTATTCTTGCAATTCTGGTCGCTCGTGATACGCTGTGTCACATACTGCTTGTACGCAGGGGCGGAGTTTAAGTAGAACTTGGCGGGGTTGTTTGAATCTTTAGACTTGAACACAATCTTCTTCTTGCCGCAACCGACATAAAGCGCCTCCTTAAACTCAAGCGCATATTCTTCATCATCAACCGTCACGACACCACTGCCGCCTACGTTAATCACACCAAGCTCACGCCTATCAAGGAAGTTTTCAGCCTTCAGTTCGCAAAACGTCTCAAGGTGAAGATCCTTAGCAACTGGCATCGCGCCGCCGTACACGAGACGGTCGTACATCGTGTATGTTAAGTTAATCTCATCGGGAGACATAACCTTCTCCATCACAAAACGCTCACGGATCTTCGATGTATCAAACGTCTTGAAATCATCGGGATGCGAGGCAGATTGAACCTTATAGTTAATTTCGGCCGATGCCGCGAACGCGATAGAAAACGCCGATAGCGCAACTAGTGTATGCTTTGTCATTTTTTATCCTTCTTTTTTTATTAAAAATTCTTAGGTGCAATTTTTGCATTTCCTCCTGATGCGTGCGAAATTAATCGCGCACATGGAGCCGGCAATCAGCGCAAGGAGAGCCGCGCCGACCCACTTAAACGTGACTGTCAGATGAAATAAAGTCCAGCACCAGAAAGCGGCGGCAAAATCAATTGAAGCTCCTCCTTCAAATCCCTGAGGCACGGCGATCCCGTCAACATTCGCGGCGGCAATCGCCTTGGAGAATGCCGGAGTAATATCCGTCACAAAATAGAGCCCGCAAACAAGCGCGACGAGACCGACGATAAACGTCTTAGCGACATTGCCCTTCGTGATTGGAAGCACACATGGAAAGAGATAGAATATACCGGCAAGGGAGGCAAGCGGCAGAAACTTGTTTCCGGGCAATGCGACGGAAAGAAAGAGAATGACCGGCATGAGCAGGATCGACACTACAAGCGTCGTTGGATGTCCGATCACGAGCGCAGGCGACATACCGATCGAAAGTCCTTTCAGCCCAGAGAAGCGCTTCTCGACAAATCCTCGTGTCTGTTCACATATCGGCTTTAAGCCCTCAATAAAAAGTGCCGTAATGCGCGGAATAAGTTCCATGACCGCTCCTACCGTAACACCGAGTTTGAGAATTGCAGGAATCGAATCAACGACACCCTTAAGCGAATCACACTTTAAAGCTCCGATGCCACATCCAATTACCACGCCCAAAAAGAGAGGCTCACCGAGAAGACCGAACTTTTTGCGAAGGCCTTCAGCATCAATGTTGAGCTTTTCAAATCCGGGGATGCGCTCGAGAAGCCACCCCACTGCAACTGCGAACGGCGTAAAGCTCTGGCAAAAAGGCTGCGGAATCGATATCCCTTCCATATCCTTGTAGTAATCCTGAAACCCCTTCGCTGTAAAATCCGCCATGCACATCGTGATTATGTACAGCATGATTGCCGCATAGAACGCCCAGGCGAGCGAACCGGTGGCAAAGAACACCATCGCGCCGAGAAAGGCAAAGTGCCAATAGTTCCAAAGGTCAATATTAACCGTACGCGTAACGCCAATTACAAGCATCAGAACATTCACCGCGAGACACACAGGAATAATAAACGCGCCTACAGCACACGAATAGGCAACGGCCGCGGCTGCGGGCCAGCCGAGGTCGAAGAACGGAAGATTAAGATGATAAAGATCAGTCATTCCTTTCAAGGCGGGGCCGAGATTGGCCGTCAGAAGCGCTGTAACAACGCCCAGACCTACAAAGCCCACTCCGACTAGAAGACCGCTCTTCACAGCCTTTGCCGGCTTAATTCCGATACACATCCCAAGCACGGAAAAGATGACAGGCATCATCACCGCCGCCCCAAGCCCAATGACGTATGCGAAGAGATCTTTCATATTTTTCTCTCTTAGAGTATATACCGCTTCGTTACATATTGCGGAGTCTGACTAGAGCTTCAAGGAAATAATAGTCGCCATAATTGAGCGGAGTGTCGATTTCTCTGTTGCTGGGCTTATCTCCTACACCATGCTTCAGCAAAAAGTGACCTACTTCGTCACCTTCAGAGAAATACGCGTCTGATGCGAGAGAGACGAGCTGCTTTACGGCAAAATCGCGGTACATAGCACCCTTTTTCGCATCAACATACTTCGAAAGCTCCAGAAGTCCAGAGGCCATAATCGCCCCTGCCGATGAATCACGCTCTTCTCCTGGAGCACCGTAGTCCCAGTACGGAATGCCGTCTTCAGGCATGTTCGGATGATTTATCGCAAAGTCCGCCACCTTCTGCGCGAAATCGAGATATGACTTGTTGCCAGTTTCGCGGAACATCATCGTGTATCCGTATATCGCCCAACTCTGTCCGCGGCTCCATGCGGTAAATGTGCTCGCGCCCTGCCCGCGCAATATCCCCTGAACGCGGCCATCCTTCTGAGAATAATTAAGCACATGGTAAGTTCCTCCGTCAACGCGGAAATGATTTTTCATAGTTACGTCCGCATGGGAACGCGCCACGTCCGCAAAGCGCTTCTCTCCAGTTTTCGATTTCGCCGCCCATTCAAGAAGTTCGAGATTCATCATGTTGTCAGGTATGACAAGAAAATCCCTCTTGTCGTACGTATTCCCCCAACTGCGGATGAGACCGAGTTTTTGATTAAAGCGAAGGCAAAGCGTATTTGCCGCCTCAACGAGAAGATGATCGTATTTCTCCGTCTTAAGGAGACGCCGAGCATTGCCGAAGGAGCAGTACATCATAAATCCGATATCATGGTTTCCCTTATACTTCGAAATCGGCTTTAAGTTTTCAGTCCATACACTCGCGCGCTCCTTGAAAAAATCATCTCCAGTTGCCTCGTAGAGATACCAAAGGGAGCCAGGGAAATGCCCAGAAGTCCACCACTCGATCTCGCGCATATCATACATTTTCTTTTTGCGCTTGTACCCATGAGGAACCATCGGCTGACCTTTCGCATTTTTCATAAGCGCCGTCACCGCCGCGTCCAACGCCTTATAGTGCGCCGCGCACGCAGAAAAAATCTCAGGCAAACGGCTTTTCAAATTCGCAAGCGCGGAATCTTGAGCAAAGCCAGATAACGTCAAAACGGAAGCGATAAGAAGCACTCTCTTTTTCATAGATCTAATGTCCTTGGTTTTTATTTGTTGTTTACACCTTTAAATTATAACACTCGGCCGAGACGATGTATATTGCCATATTTGAAGTTTTCAATTGCTTTTTCTGCAACCCTTTGATATCCTTAACTCACAATGAAAAAAGAGACAATCATCGCAATTCAAGTGGAAACTAACCGCGCGCACGGACGCTCGATGATTGAAGGCATCGCCGACTACGCGCTTGCGCACACCGATTGGAGACTGGAAAGCATAGATCCAAAAAATCTTGCAAACATCGCGAACATAAAGCGATTTAGTGGCTTCATCGTACGCGTGATGGACGATGCGACCGCCAAGGAACTTATCAAAACGAAAAAACCGGTGATAGACACATACGGGAAAAGCGATGCAGGTAAAATCCCTTTCATACGTCTCGACGACCGCGCAATCTCAGAATGCGCCGCGAAATTCTTCAACGAACACAAATTCACGCATTACGCTTTCTGCGGATTTCCGGGCTTGCGTTTTTCCGAAGCGAGGGGCAAAGCCTTTAAAAAAGCTGTTGCCGACTTCGGCAAGCCATGCATAATGTATGACGGAGGCGGAAAAATTCTGAAAGAAACATCTGTGCGTAACGAGCGGATGGACGTATGCTCCGATTACACGGAGCTCAGCAGATGGGCAAAATCCCTTCCTAAGCCGATATCAGTATTCTGCTGCAACGACATGCGAGCGTTTCATTTTTTGAAAGCATGCAACGAAGCCAAAATAAAAGTGCCGCAGGAAGTGTCTGTTCTCGGAGTCGATAACGACAAGGTTCTCTGCACATTCTCCAACCCTCCGCTCTCAAGCATTGACACAAAATCATTCGCCCTCGGCCAGAACGCCGCCAAGGCTCTTGACTTAATGCTTTCAAACTCATCTTGTCTTGCGCCTATGGCCATGCTGCACAAACCGGCAGGCGTAATTGAGCGCACTTCTACCGACTTCTATCCCACTCAGACGCCTTGGCTTTCTGACGCGCTTGTATACATACGCCGACATATCGGCGATGGCATTTCGGCCAATGACGTAATCACCCATCTTGGCTATTCACACACTACCGTAGGCAAAGTTTTCCGCAGAGAACTTGGCTTGAGCGTACAGCAAGAAATCATACGATACCGGCGAGAATTAGCATGCAGGCTTCTTATAGACACATCCCTTACGGCTGCGGAAATAGCGGACAAATGCGGCTATCCCTCGCCTCAGTATTTTGCGCACATGTTCGCCGCTCATTTCAATACCACTCCCGAAAAATGGCGACGCAAAAACACTTAGTTATCCCGCGTTTAAGAAATGTTTGAATGTTCGAATGTTTGAATGTTAGAATGTTTGATTGTTGCATAACTGTTAAACTGTCAAACTGTCCAACTGTAAAACTTGCCGACTTTCCA
>JAEIGA010013670.1_pt1 | contig 12355 bp, 16 predicted proteins | sample 9270691 | NCBI WGS metagenome assembly JAEIGA01 (sample SAMN17057246, study PRJNA624740) | gut metagenome | biome: biome; isolation source: fecal sample | host: Bos grunniens | place: China: Xizang | collected 2019
ACGAGCCAAACATCAACTTCGGTTACACCTTCGGGACATACCCACTCGCCGGAAGCTGTAAAACGTGCAACCTCCTGCTTGATGCCTGCGCCTTTCACCACTTTTTTATAGATGAAATTATACAGATCAGCCATCAGAACTCTTGCATTCTTTTTGTTTGCCGACTCCCAAAAAGGAATATAATCCTGTTCGTCGATAGGCTCTATAGCGTGATTTACTATTTCCGCAGAAGACTCAAGAATATACGAATCAAGGGATTTATCATAAATAACTGTAATCCATGCGCCGCTTGGGATAGTTCCAAACGGATTTCCGCTTATTGTGCGAAGAGGCTTTGCGCCGGTATTGTTAATATTTAATGTTGTGCCATAGCTATCATCAATCTGCGTGTGCAGTTTGATCCTTGCCATGTATCCATCACCGAGCACGTATCCATCCTGTGCCAACTCAAGTGCAGCAGTCGAACCGGTGGTTGTGCCACTCGCTGCAAGGAACTCGTCTAACAACTCTTTGTTTATTGGTGTTCCTTGTTCAAGTGGGTCATCTGCCCTCGACATTATAAAGTTGTTTTGTTCCCCATCGATTGGTTGCAAATGCACCTTGCCGGAAATGCCCGGTATTCTATTTTTGTGAGCTATCACCGTTTATACCTCCCCCGCGAATATTTCGCCAATATAGTAAAATGCTGTAATTATCTTTTTTACAAGGTCATAAGACATATATAAGATTTTTTCAATGTTGTTTGCCTCTGTCGCCGTCAGCTCGTCCATATCTGCAGGAGTTTTCGGCAAGCCTGGCAATAAAATCGCGGTCCTTCTCAACATCTCGATGTTTTCAAGTATAGCATTGAGATCTTCCATGGTAGGAAACGCCTCTGTTATGTTCCAATCTGTGCGGATCTCGCGAGGCAAAGTAATGTAATACTTGTTTTCATTCAAAAAATCTTGAATATAAATCAGTGCGCGACCTATTCTGTTAAGGTCACTCACCCCGTACACGTCGCCCGATTGATGCGTGGTAATAAGTTCATCAATAACACTCATATGATCGCCTCCGTGTTCGCGTATACGCCGCCTGTGTAATACATATCAATACCGGTAACCGAAGCATTAAGATTTTCACCATATGCATCATCAAGTCTAACGGTATCACCGATTTCCACAGCGGGATCGCAACGATTCTTTACTTTGTAATGGATTCTTCTCTTGTAGCAAGCCAGTAACCACGCCGCAACCTCCGCCCCACTTTCATCATGAACACAGGGGTTCGTGACTTCAATGACGTTTGCTCCGTTTCCCGCCTCAAACTGCCTGATTCCACCGTAAATCGTAGGATCATTGGCTGTCAGAATAATTTTGCTTACCGGGTCGCCAACGGAAATGCCGTTATAGTTGTAAAGAGCATCTTTATTGATCTCACTTACAAATTCTTCGGCTGTTTCCACCCTCTTGAATCGAATCGCACCGTTTCTGTCAGCGTAGCACGTACACATTGCAGCTTGTGCCAACATACGTAATACTTCGCGCTTTGAAACAGACGCAAATGGAGAGAAATATACAAGTCTGTCAGCTATGCCCTCGTCGTAGATCTTCTCAACGTCGATTCCGTCAAGCAAAAGCTCAACGGCTGCAGATAACGTCATTGACTCGCCCTCTTTTTTGGAAAACATAATATCATTAAGCCGCATAATGATGTCATTCGCTGTAATTTCTGCTGTCAACGAATTGCTTTTCGTTGTTGCATTGGTGAAATAGAACTTTCCGAGATCCACCGCCTCATCATTGATAATGATTTTCGCAAAAATCTCGGATCCGCTTGAGAAATAATCATACAGCATATCCGGTTTCAGCATATTATAGATTTTTCTCGAATTATCAAAAACGAATGTGAGCTGCCTACTCGGTAAAGCTTCAGCCGCTATATCTACGCCCTCAGCTACGGTAGCTTTAACGAGCGTGTCTTTGTTGAACACTTGCGTAACGCCGAAGTCGATTTCAAGAAGCCTAACCTTTGTGTAAGGTTTATTCATCGCGAGGAACTCAATTTGCAAAAGTGAGTAGTTTTCGACGATATTCTCGACGGTAGCCTTTGGCGAATTATTATCAACGTTAATAACGGTGATTTTGGTCGCCTTATCTGCCGCATACGCCGTTAATCTAAAACGTGTCGGGAAAATATCGTTGTTTTCATCAAACGTAAGCGACCAACCGTATGTAGTAATCGGTTCGTCAAACTCAAACTTTAGCACCGGGAATCCGCCACCGCCCGCACCTGTAGAATTGCCAAGCTTCATAAAACCGAGCTTTGCTATTCCCAAAATAGCGGAATAACTGTCATCCGCCGCAAATTTAGAATCTGCACCCGCCGCAGCTCCCGACCACCATCCTAACCGCTTGCCGGAAGAATCAGCAGGGAGGATTTTGTTCCCTCCCCCAAGAATCCATCCGCGAGGCTCGAAGGTAGCCCAGTTTTGCAGAGGAGTATATCTTCTGTCAAGCACTTCACCAACGCTCGTGCGCGGTGTTGTATTGTTAGCTGATGCCACAGCGTTATCTTTTGCCGCTTCGTTTATAAGCCCAAATGATATTTCAAAATCGACTGTTCGTGTGTCTGTAAAAGGGTTGTAAGTTGCGCTCTGCTGTTTCATACCTCTTCAACCCCCTGCTGAACCGCATTAAGCGTAACGCCCATCCATTGTTCGACTCCGCTCTCTCCGTACTTCAAAGCGCGGAATACTGGGGGCTGAAAGAAGAATTTTGCAGTTTTATCACCCGTAACGTCGGGGTAAATAACGGTAAGCACCCTCTCTTCAAGGACCATACGCTTAAGTAAGGCAAGATCATCGGGCGAGAGCCACCCTGTAGGGATTCTGAGCGTGTTTTGTATTCCAACCACATCCATAACAACCCTACCGCTTGCCATCGTCTGGGAGCTTCCTACGAGTTTAGGAGTGATGTCAAAAACAAGGTCTTTCAGCAAGGTTACAGTTCCGAGCTGACCTCGAATCGTTATCTTACGCAAGAACATTCACCCCTTTCTGTTTTATCCTTTTGTTGAGCGGGTCTAAAAGAGCACTTGCAAGAGTTTCGCCATCAAGTTCAAGGTTCACCTGAATAGGCTCTCCGCCCTGCACTCCGCCTCCTACATAGTCACGTGCAAATGTATATGCACCGGTGCGTTCCGAGCTTGCAACTTCTTCAGATATTCTTGGAGCGGGAGTGATTGCATATCCAAGCTTTCCCTCAAGTTCTTTTTGTATTTCTTCTTGACTTTTTGAAAAAGCATCAAAGGCGGAAGTATTGTTAGGAGCGAATATTTCCGGAGCTTTTGAACTCTCTGTTCCTTCGTGGAATCCTTCGATTAAATCAGTCCAAATACCGCCTTTTTCCCAACGATCAAAAAAGTTTTGATAATCTCTCTCGGCGGCCTTATCGAATCCCAAAAAGTCCTCTATAACCGCCTGTCCTCCATATAAGGAGGCAACAAAAGTATCCCAAAGTCCGGTTACAGTATTGATGAGCCCTTGTGCGATTCGCGAGCCGATTGATTCACCTACATTTTCCCAGGCTTCGTCGTCACCTAAAAGATCGTTAACTATCGCCGATGTTATTTCGCCTGTTCCGCGTCCGATTTCGTATGCGCTTTCTGATAGCCCATCTGCGAGCTTATCAACAACATCACCGGCGGCTTCTGAAAGTTTCGCAATATTTTCTGCCGTCAAGAATCCACTGACTAAATTTGAAATCAAGCTTATCGCAGAAAAAGCAATATTACCGGCATTTTCGCCTATAAAGTCGCCAAGCTTTTGGATAATACTCAACGCACCATCTTTAAGCTTTTCAAGCTTTTCATCTTCTTGTAGCCAGTCCTTGAACTTTTCAATAAACGTCTGTGCGCCATTGCCAATTTTTGCAACAACACCATCGTCCTCAAACCCGTCTGTTACACCGGAGACAATAGCAATAGCCCCATCAAGGAAATCGAATAGACCTTCGGGATTTTCAAGCTTTTCGACGAATTTGTCAACGATAAAATCCCCTGCTTTGGCAATATACGGAGCCGCTTCTTCTGCGACCTCGCGCATTCCCTTAAATACTTGTTTTACTCTTGGGAGCAGATTTCCCATAACACCGAGATTTGTCTCTGATCCGTCACCCGTAATGGTAACAACAAGATCTTTGAACAACTGCCCTATATCTGCGTTCTCGTCTGCGATGCCTACTTTCAGATTCTCCCACGCAGCCTTCATAGAGCTAACCGAACCGGCAATGGTCGTGCCTGCCTCTTTGGCAGTAGTGCCGGTAATTCCAAGCTCGTCCTGTACGACGTGAATTGCTTTTACAACGTTGTCGAATGCAAGGCTTTGAGCGTCTACCGTATCAGATAGCTTCGCAGCATCAGCAATCAACCGCTCCATTTCGCCTTTAGTACCACCATAGCCCAATTTGAGGTTATCAAGCATGGTGTAGTTAGCTTTTGCAAAGCCTTGATACGCATTCTGGATCATCGCCATGTCTGTGCCCATCTTGTTGGCATTATCAGACATATCTCGAATTGCCATATCTGCCAGTTCTGCCGCCTCTGCCTGGCTTTCGAGTGTTGTCACACTCACCATATTAGCTTCTTCGGCTGCTGCTACTTGGTCAGCAATAGCAGCCTTCTGCACGTTCAATTTTGCGCTATTACTTTTCTTGAGTGCTGCAAGTTCGTCGGAGTGTCCCTGTTTTTGAGTTTCAAGTTGCTTTTTGTTAGATGCCTTGAGCTCGTCCAGTTCCTTTTTGTTTCCCGCTTTCATCGCCGCAAGAGTATCTTTCTTCTCTTGCTTTGCTGCGGCCACTGCCTCTTTATCAGCCTTATCAATAGAAGCAATCTTCGCATCAGCCGCCGCAGTATATGCCTCGATTTCTGCCGTCTGTGCTTCTTTTAATGCGTTATACTCAGCATCATAAGCTTCTTTCGTTGCTTTATATTCTGCATCAAGAGCCTCTTTCCGTGCATCATATTCTGCAGAATATGTTTCTTTTGCAGCTTCATATTCGGCTTCGAGATAACCCTCAAGCTCTTCAAGATTTGTCTGCGCACCGCGCCCTGTCGCTTGGAGAAGTGAAGCAGAAAAGCTTGTGACAGTCTCCATGTAGTCATTGGCAGAAAGCCCCGCAGTTTTATACGCATCTGCAGCATACTGTTGCACTTGTCCGGCGCTTTCCTTGAAAAGCGTTTCAATACCGCCTACAAGCTGTTCATAATCGGCATAAGCTTCGATTGATGCCTTGCCGAGAGCTGCCACGCCTGCTGAAACCGTAGCCAAAGCCGCGACACCAACTTCAGCCGCTTTTTTCAGACCGTTTCCGATCTTGCCGGTTATTTTGTCAATATTTGAACTCGCCTGATCGTCAACTCCGATCTTTATAAACAAGTCCATTAAATTCATTTTGTAATCACCTCAATTCCCGCTTGAGCGATTATATCCTGCACGATCTCATCGGCTGTGCGTGTATCCTGTGGCTTCGGATTGATAATATCCTCATATTCAACCTTTAGATAACCGCCGCCCGCCAATCTTGCCGTGTTCTCCGTGAGGATTCGCGCACACCGCGCCATATATCCGCGATAAAGCTCGTCCTCGTGATCTTTCTTGATCTTATACGGCAGAACAGATATAACCCCTCTCGCTGATATGCGCGGGAAAGACAAAAGGGAACGAATTACTCGTTCCCCTCCGAACCCGCGCACGATTTGAAAAAATCAAGCAGTTCCTTGTCTTGGATAATTTCTTTAATCTGTCGCATCGTGGCGAGGAAGTTCTGTTTCGCAATTTCATCGACTGTCTTATCATTAAGGACACCGATAATACCGAATACGTCGTTCTTTCTTTTCTTGAGGAGGATCGGAACGAGCTTGTTTATCTTTTCGACACCCAGCACGATCCATTCAGCCTTGTTTACAACTTTTTTCGGATCAATGACGCGTCGGAGTTCACCGAGCAATTCATCGTCCGAAGCGATGTTAGATACATACGGCGTAAGCTCGCAAAGAATATCCGCCGCCCTTTCAGTTGATATTTCAGACAGTCTCATAAATTACTCCTTTTTATTCCGCGTTACCGGCTTTGATGTAGATTTCAAAAGGAACAGTGTCCTGTGCTTCCATAGAGAAGTGAGCTGTAAAGGAGAAGGCAAAGGAGCCTTTCGCATTATCAGAGGACTGGATTGTAAATCCACCTGTAGACAGCGTGTTCATCATATGGATAGCAATATAACCGCCGTTCTCACCGTTTTCGGAAGAATAGTCACCAACCCACCAAAGATCGGTGAAATCTTCATCCTTAAGGTCGTTGCGAGGAGTGATCTTGTTTGCTGCAACATCAGCGGCAGCCACGAGCAGCTTCGCCATAGCAGAATCAACGGTGATAAAGGTACCGCCCATATTAATATCCCAAGAATCAAGCTTTTTCAGTTCCTTCATATTCTTGGGACAGTTGTCTATATCTTCGCCGAAATCAACGAAAGTCGGAGCTGCAGTGAAATTGACACCGCCTGTGGTTGCGCCGATAATATCGGTATCGGCAACCTTTGCAGTGGCTGGGTCAAAATTCTTCAGAAGCACGCCTGCGTTCAGCTGTAGCTTGTCGAAGGTTGTTTCGGGAATTTTTGTAAACTTTGCCATTGTTTTACCCTTTCTATCAATCGACGGTCAAATATTCCGCCGTGATGTTGATGTATTCGCGTTTGATGAGATCATCCTCCGGGTCGCCCATAGACTGAGCAAAGGGAGAACCGCGCTTGATCCAAATAGCACCGCCGTCGCACTTGAGCATTACTCCGCCACGGCCTATCTTTTTGCTTATTTCTTCCGCTTTTTCGTTTGCCGCCAACCACGAGCTTGAACGGTACCAGAGATTTACAGAGAGTGCAACCTCGCTGTCAAAATCCCCGGTCGCTACGTTGTAGGTCAAATAAGGGAACGCGGGCGCATCGTCATCTGATGGCACGCAATTTTCCTCAAATGCCGCAAGCCCGAAAGAAGCAAAAAACTGATATAATGCAGCTGCTTTTGTCATACAGGCAAGCTCCATTCTTCAGCAGTTACCTGGCGCATATCGAGGCTTGCGCTGTCTGGGGTAAATTTGTCATCACCGTCAGAGGTTACGCGGAATATTTTACCGTCAGAAATCCTCTTGAATACGTCATGATATTGGAGCATAGCTCGTCTGCGAGTTGTGACCGTATATAAAGACGTTACACCCTGTTTCTCGGCCGTTCTGGCGGTCATAGACGTGTCAAAGGTGATTGCCGCAAGAAATAGCGCACCCTCACTCCATGCCGTTGTAAAACCGCCCTCGCCGTCGGGAGTACGTATCTTCTCAAGCATCACAACTTCGGTCATTGCGCTGTCAAGTAAACTCATAAAACGCTTATCCTCCTGTATTGATTGAGCCTTTTAGCGAAAACAGACTGCCACGTTAATGCCGCGCCGTTTTTGTCGGTAGCTCTCGTGTAGGAATATCCACCGAAAGATTCCGATTCAAACGCGGTGGGTTTTGCCGCATCGCTCTCGACCCATTCTTTGATTTCAGCTGCAAGGGCAATGACTGAAGGAGGGGCAGCCATAGCCCAAACAGCACCCGCAAACGTTTCGTCGGTCAGTTCAGTTGCGGGATACTGATGTACGCCATCATTGAAGACGCTGCCGACGATCCGGAAATATTGTCCGGGTTTTAAAAAGTCAAGCGGCGCAATATTACCACCGCTTATAGTAAAAGTCCCCGTATGTATGCCTCCCGGCACGAGGAAATAATTGCGAATCTCCGCACAAAGTTCGGTTAACATACTACGCCGCCTTACTCTCATTCTTTAGTTTTTCTTTTTGCCTGCTTTGGCTTTTCCTCGATTTCTTTGATCAAAGGAACACCCATTCTGTTTTTGTCGCTTGCAAGCTCTGCGATTCGTTCTGCATCGACCTCAACGCCATTGTGGGGGAATGTGTCCCCCACGGAATAGGCGTGATTTTCGTCTTGCAGATCAAAAAACTTCTTGATAACCTTGTACATTAAGCGCCGGTAATAGTGCCCTTAATAACGCCCTCGGCGTATTCGACCATAAACTCCAAACCGTCCATAACCAGAGATTCGATCTGGGCGCGCTCCTCGTTCTGATAGCCAGACTTAATGCCGATATAACCCAGTTCGTCTGCCGTCAGATTGAAAGCGGCGGCAAGGTCGCCATTCATGGTCAAGTAGTACAGCATGAAGTTTTCCTTTGCGGTTGCAATGAAAGTGCCCTTGGCAATTCTGGAAGTCATAATTACAGTACCCAGACCAAGGAAGTCCTCCACATAATTCATGCCAAAGGCATTCTGAGTGGTAATCTGAGCGGCACCAAGATAAGAGGCCACATCCTGGGGGTTGCAGAAATACACGGTCTCAGCCGCATCATCTTCAAACTTGACCTGAAGCTGACCCCATGCGTCAGCCAGAGCGGACTGGAGGTCTGCGCCGGTCGCGGAAGTGCTACCAGAAATTTCGCCGTTCAGGAAGTTGAACAGACGAGTGCGAACGCCCTTCTGCACATCGCTCAGCAGAGCCTTATCGGTGTCGATAACAGCGGCGTTGTAGCCGGACTTCTTGATAGCCTCAGCGGAAACAGCCTTGCGCCACTTGTGCAGGGTAATTTCGCCAACAGGCTTCTTTTCGGTCTTGTACTGGGACAGGGGGATGATTTCACCCTCGGGGACATTGCCGTCCTGAAGTTCGCCGGTAGTGGAGTACACATACATGGTAGTGCCCTCCATCATGGGAATCTTACGGGTAACGCCCAGCACCTCAATCAGCTTTGCGAGAGAATTGTGGGTGAACTGACCAACAAAGTCAACTTCACGAACACGCTTCATCTGCTCAACGCCAGTCAATTTGGGTTCAACAGTAGTATTAACAGTTGCCATATCTTAAATTCCTTTCGTCAAATTCCGAACAGGGTCGGATTTTTTGCGATTTCTGCCTGACGGGCAACAGGGTCACGAATCGCCATAATTTCTTCTTTGGTCTTGCCCGTACCACTGCCTCCGTTTACCGGAGGTTTTGCGGTGTTTGCACCCTTTGTAGTGGTTGTTTCGATAAAATCAGCGTATTCCGCCTTAATGTGCTCCATTTTTGCGGCAGAGTCCTTGATTTTGCCGTCATTGTCGAGCTCGATCGCATCAACGTCTGTGATCTTCACGATAGCATCAATACGCTTTTCGGAAACGCCGCTTTCTTTGAGAAGTGCGCGATATGCGCTTTCTTTGGCGGTCTTTGTTTCCTTTTCGGTGATGTCGGTCTTGTAAGCTTCGAAATCCGCGTGTTCTTTCTCGTATTTCTTCTGCCAGTCCCCGCCATCTTTTTTAAGGTCGTCCAATTCCTTCTGGACGGTCGCCAGCTTTGCCGCATCATCCTTGTATCCGTCTCTCTCATCTTTGAGAGCGTCAACAGTTTCGGTGTGTGCGTCAATGATCTGGTCGATCTTTTCATCTTCAATGCCCATTGCTTTGAGCATACGTCTTGTAAGTGCCATATAAATCGCTCCTATTCTTCGTCGGCAGTCCTTCGCCGCTAACGATTTCGTTGTATATATGGTAACAAAAAAGATGAACCCATTACCGACATATTTCAATAAAAAAAGCGCACCGCATAAACAGTACGCTCTTTTTTGTATTGATTTTAACCGTCTTTTAGTGCCGCTTCCATAAGCTGCTTGTATTCTGCGGAATGCTCTGTCGCCGCAGGCTTCAGATACGGTCTCGCCGCCATTTTTGACGTGCCGAGTTCAACGTAAGGGGCATATTCAACATTCGTGCCGATGTAAACAGCACTATCTTTCTTTCCTTCCATAGTGCCGCCGTAACTTCCCGATTTGCCACCTTTATTGCCGCTGTAGATTTCAACATGAGGTTGATACCCGGCAATAGCGTATGTAATACTGTTTCGCAAAGTACCAGTGTCAACGGCTCCCTGCTCCGTTAAGCCTTTTTTGGCGTGTTTCTCAGCCGTCATTCCTACCGCAGTCAAACCGTTATGCTTAGCCTTATTAAGAAGCGAAATGATCTCTTTACTGTTATCACGAATTGTAATTTTATTCGCCATATCAATTCACCTTCCTAAACCCCTTAACATTCGCTACCATAGTACATCTACAGTTATACACGTTTGCAGGATGTGCGCCAGGGTCTCCCGGGTACATAATCAATCCAATATCGTTTGAAAACGGCTTGTCAATGTCAACAATCAAAGAACCAAAAGAACCTGGCAGATGTGCGTGTCTTGTTCTGCCATCATTCGATGATAGCCACTCCTTTTGCAGAATGATGCCGTCAGCCTCTGCCCTTGCGTATGAATCAAGCCTGCCCTTGTTCTGTGCGCCTGTAACCATCGTGCGGGCGTTTCGGATTGCCGCGTTCTTCTCCATTGTGGTAACGGTCAAAAGCCGCTTTGATATGTCACGGACACTTTCCCCCTGGATAATGCCCTGCAAGACTTCAGCGTTGATCTTCTTTGTGCTCCAAGCAATATCTTTCGCCTTGTCGAGTTGCTTGTAAGGTAGGAGGCTATTGTCCGTTGTGGCAAGATGCTTTACAGTATTCGCATCGGTGAGGGTGAAGGAATATCCACCCACACCTTCAACATCATCCGCAAGGGCGTTGTAATTCAACGCGTATATGTCGGGAAGTTCCCCGTTTATGTAAGCAAGTGCTGTCTCGTTGACGTTGGCATATTCCGCCGCGATTTGCTGTTTCATTGCGGTGAATCGCTTGCCGTACATCATCTTGTTTTTGCGCCACGCTTCGTAATCGTCCGCGCTCATTTTGCCGGATTCTACAAGTTCTCGCTTTCTCTCGTCTGCCTTGCGGAACTGCTCGAAATAAGCATCCGATTTGCGCTGTATGTCCTTCTGCGCACGGTCATACACCCCCGCGAGGTGGCGCTCCATTTCCGCGAGCTTCTTTTCGGTGACAACGTTTGCCTTGTCGATCATGCGCTACCTCCGTTCATCCCCGCAAGGGGTGTGCATTTGTTGTGGGTTAAAGCGTACTCAAGGTGCATAAGTAGCTGTCATCTTCCTGTGGTATTAACGCAAGTGCATAAATCCCGTTGCAAAAGCCTACCGTTCCCCCATAGTCACCACTCTGATAGTTTGACATTCCCATATATAGCGTACCGCTATTGGAAATTTGCATATTCACTTTCGCTATAACTTGCCGTCCTGCCGCAATCATCTCTTCAATCTGTGTAACGCTTGCTAAAGCATTATATACTTTGTTACCGTCATCCTCTTGAACTTCGTATACTGCTATGTAATGGGGAGCTAACGCTTGTACTCCTTCGGGAATATACTTATCGGGAATTTTGTGTACTTGTTCTCCCTTGACACCAAATGTTATAGATGTTAATTCGGTATCTTCGGGCGTAACGACAGTTACATCTCCAAGGCCAGGATATAATCCAGTCATCGCGATAAAAGGCACACCATCTATCGGAATGCAAATTGTCTCCCCATTTTCATTGGTGTCAATCTGCACACCAAGAAAAAACATACCGCCCATATCGATACATTCGAGAACGTACTCTGTGCCGTTGAAAATTACGGTATATTCTTGACCGCCAGTAAGAGGAAGTGCTGAATTGAGCATAAAGCCCATATCGGGGATAAGTTCCAATGTGGTCTCGGTAAGAATATCTGCAATTTCACTCCAATGCGTCCTCGGCTGATAATCCGCCGCTTCAACCGCTGTGACCTTGCCGTTTTCGTCAACGGATTTAATGCGGAAAGTCTGTCCAACCGCCGCCACTATGTCGTTGAAAGCTGAACCGCCTGTGCCGCCGCCTGTGCCGCTTCCGGCATTTTCAGCAATTCGTTTCAAAAAATACTCTTTTCGCGTAATAGGTGTGAGACTCGGGACCGAATCCCCCGCAGCCTCTGCCATAAATATTTCTTCTCTTGTAATAGGATCAAGTTTTTCCATAATTATGTACTCCTCTCGTTATAATTAAAGCTTTACAGGCGTGAGAACGCCGTCATCGTTTACTGTCAGCTTGAAAGCCTGTCCGCCGGGTGAGTATACAAGAATGTTATTACCCTTCACCTTGATACCGTCTGTGAGGAAACCTTCTTGTGTAAAACCGATATTTTCGTTTACGGAAATAACAGGCTGTTCTCCCGCATCAGATGCCGCCAAAGTAATACGAATATATGCAACAGTTCCTTGTTCTACCAATGTGGGTTTTAGAGTTAGTTCAAAAGTGTCATCTGTGGTGGTTGCTTCTTGATAGTATGTGCTACCACCGTTAAGCACTTGAGCTGTTGCACTCCACACACGGTTGAAG
>JAEIGA010013671.1_pt1 | contig 12354 bp, 13 predicted proteins | sample 9270691 | NCBI WGS metagenome assembly JAEIGA01 (sample SAMN17057246, study PRJNA624740) | gut metagenome | biome: biome; isolation source: fecal sample | host: Bos grunniens | place: China: Xizang | collected 2019
GTCAAAAAAATTTTCTCCTTCTCAAAATTCCCACATTATCTTATCTAACGTTCGTATAATTTTATTTATTTTTTGCACGAATATTAGCAAGCAAGTTTTATTTCCAGATTCTCCTCGACTTATCTGACATTCGTATAATTTCACTCACTTTTTGCACTAATGTTATTAAGCACGAACCGGCCACGCCCGTAAGCCTCTATGGGCTCCTCAGCAACTTTATATATTCGTATAATTTTTATCAAATTTTGCACGAAAGTTAGTAAAATCAAAAAATTGTCACTAAAAAACGTATCGGCTAAAAACCGATACGTTACAAAACACAAATATTCAAGTATCTCTTAATCAGCCAATTCTATAAGCAAACATAAAATCAACAACGGATTCTCTCATCGGCTGCATTTCTTCCATTCGAAGATTATAACAATAATCGTAAATATAATTAGTATCATCCTCAAATGCGTCACTGGCAAGAATCGAAACACCGCCGGCAAAGCCTTCAATACCATCAACTTCACCATAAAAAACAATGTCGCCCGCTTTTAAATCATTAATATTGGTAACTTTCTCAAAACCTTGAGCCGCACAAAAATCAGCAAGATTACCCTCGCTACCCGGTTTATTAAGCTTGAGACCTCCTTCCGAAGGCTGCCCTTCAGAATATCCGCAATTATACAAAACCCAGCCCACATAAGAATCACCATTTATCAAAAGCTCAGAATTGTCAACCGCGGGATTTTTTGTAGGAGTTCCCAATTGAAAACCATTTTCAACAATTAAATCAGATATTTTTTTAGCATGACATAAAAGCGCAGTCACTTTATTGCTGTACCTACTGTAAATAAAATTACCATCCATATCAAAAACCACATAGCCGGTGTGCGCATTTACATTCGCCATAAGCTTTGCTTCTTCCAATGTGTCATACTTGCCAATTTCTGTAGATTTATCACTAAAAGCTCTTCTCACACAATACTTTGCATTTACCGACGGAATGTCCGGCTCGGCTGTATTTTCCGCTGTTGGCGTAGGAACTTCGGGAGTATTATCTCCGGGTGCTGTTGCAGAAGAATCTGACGAGGGCGTTGGCGTAAGCCCTGTCTCTTTAGCTGTCTCCTCAGCTGTTTCATTGGCTGGAGTCGCAGAAGGACTTGATGAAGAACCCGGCGATGAAACAGATGCTGTCGCAGATGCAGAAACATTAGCAGTAGCAGAAATTTCCTCATTTGAGCCATCACAGGCACAAAAGGCAAAAGCTAATAACAATACAACAACCGCAATAAAAATTTTTTTACTGAAAACAAGTCGCATAATTATACCATCTTTTCTTGTTTAACTTTCTTGTCAATTACATGACGAGAAGCCAGCTCGTTATGAATTTCATCAAGAGAAATACCCATTTCTACCATAAGAACCATTACGTGGTAAGCAAGGTCGGCAATTTCGTATACTGTTTCTTTTTTATCATTTGCCTTACCTGCAATAATAACCTCTGTGCACTCCTCTCCCACTTTTTTGAGAATTTTATCAATTCCCTTTTCAAAAAGGTATGTGGTGTAAGAGCCCTCTTTTTTATTAATTTTGCGGCCGATAAGCATATCCATCAGACTTTGCAAAGTAAATTCATGCAATTCCTCACTCTCGCAAACATCCTTGTGGAAGCAAGAATCCTCGCCCGTATGGCAAGCAGGTCCATCCTTTTTTACCACAATTTGTAAAGCATCCATATCGCAATCAGCAGTGATCCTTACAATATGCTGGCAATTTCCGGAAGTCTCACCTTTGCGCCACATTGCTTGTCTCGATCTTGACCAAAAACAAGTACGCTCCTCTTTTATACTGATTTCCAAACTTTCTCTGTTCATATAAGCCAACGTAAGCAACTTACCCGTATCCGACTCAGTTACAACTGCCGGAATCAAACCTTTTTCGTCAAATTTCAAGTTATCCAAATTAAAATCACAAATCATATTTATTACCCCGCTTTACATAAATTATATATTTCTTACATTTATTCCCTCAGATGTCAAATATTCCTTTAAATCAGCAATTTCTATCTCTCCAAAATGGAAAACCGAAGCCGCCAACCCCGCATCAACCTTAGGCAATTCTTTAAACAGAACCGAAAAGTCCTCCATTTTGCCTGCTCCGCCGGAGGCGATAACAGGAACGGATACAATATTGCAAACTTTTTCCAATAATTCCAAATCAAAGCCCTCTTTTACACCATCCGTATCCATACTGTTTACAACGATTTCGCCCGCGCCTGAATCAACACCATTTTTAATCCATTCAAGAGCTTCCATACCTGTATTCTCCCTGCCGCCTTTGGCAAACACACGAAAAACACCATCAACTCTTTTAACATCAACAGACAAAACAACACATTGATCTCCATATCTTTTCGCCGCCGCCTCAATGAGCTGCGGATTGCGAATAGCACCGGAGTTAACTGAAACCTTATCTGCACCGCACTTTAACACTCTGTCAAAATCCTCTACGGAATTTATCGCACCGCCCACTGTCAGCGGTATAAAAATTTTACTTGCCACTTCACGAAGAATATCCGTAAAAAGACCTCTTCCCTCGGCAGAAGCTGTAATATCATAGAAAACAAGCTCATCGGCACCGCAATTACTGTAATATTCTGCCAATTCAACAGGAGAATTTACATCTCTTAATCCGGCAAAATTAACACCCTTTACAACGCGGCCGTTTTTTACATCAAGACATGGAATAATTCTCTTTGTTATCATAAATTGCCACCTCTTGCTAATTTCAGGGCGTCCTTCAAATCAATTGCGCCTGTATAGATTGCCTTTCCCAAAATCGCACCATAAACACCAAAACCGGAAAGAACTTCCACGTCTTCCAAAGTAGATACACCACCCGATGCAATTATGTTCATTTTAAATTCCTTTTGAAGCTCCGCATACAAAGCTCTGTTTGTACCTTGCATCGCACCGTCTCGGCTAATATCAGTACATATAATTGTTTGTACTCCCAGATTTTCCATTTTTTTACAAAAATCCCTGAAATCCACATCCGAAACCTCTGTCCAACCGCTTACTGCAACTTTACCTCCGTTTATATCAATGCCTACAGCGATTTTCTCTCCATGCTTCGATACAGCCTTTTCTAAAAAGGCAGGATCCTTTAACGCCGCTGTTCCTAAAATAACACGACTTACTCCTATGCCGAGATACTTTTCTACAACTTCCATAGAACGGATACCGCCCCCAAGCTCCGCTGTAAGACCTGTTGCTTTAACTATTTTCTCAACTGATGAAATATTAACCGTTTCACCCGTTTTTGCTCCTTCTAAATCCACAAGGTGTATGTGCTTCGCACCGCAATCCGCAAAATATTTCGCAACTTTTTCAGGTTCCTTCGAATACTCTGTCATCTGCGCATAGTCTCCTTTAAAAAGACGCACCGCACAACCGTGATGTAAATCTATTGCAGGTAAAATTATCATTTTTTTCCTCCAAATCCTTAAATCTCACAGAAAGCTTTTAAGATATTAAGCCCTGTTTTGCCACTTTTTTCCGGATGGAATTGCGTGCCGTAAACATTCTCATGCTCCACAGAAGCCGTAAGCATAGCACCATATTCCGAATAAGCACTAACGTATTCCGTACAATCCGCACCATAATAAGAGTGTACAAAATAAACGTGTTCACCCGGCTCTACGTATTTATATAATTTACTTTTAGGTTTGTCCTCAGGGAAAATCAAAGCATTCCAACCTATATGAGGTACTTTGAGCTCCGAGCCTATTATCGGTGCAATGGGTTTTACATTTCCGGGAATTAAATCCAATCCGTCATGTTCTCCGTACTCATAGCTTTTTGTTAAAAGCATCTGCATCCCGAGACAAATTCCCAAAAGTGGCTTACCTTTGGCAGCTTCTTCTCTGACCACGTCATACATGCCGGTTTCTTTAAGTGCCTTTGCTGCATCAGAAAAAGCCCCTACACCCGGTAAAATCAGCTTATCAGCCGCCGCAATTTTTTTCTTGTCCGAAGTCACTGTAACGTCCTGTCCTATAAATTTAAAAGAAGATGTAAGTGAGAAAAGATTTCCAACTCCGTAATCAATAATAACCGGCATTACAGAACTCCTTTCGTGGACGGAATACTGTCCGGATTTTTTTCGTCTACAGCCAAAGCCGCGCCTAATGTTCTTGCGAGAGCTTTGAACATTCCTTCTAAAATATGATGTCCGTTTGTGCCTGCAAGTTGCTTTATATGTAGCGTAATCGGGAAATTTCTCACAAATGCCAGCATAAATTCTTCGGCAAGCTCTGTATCAAAAGTGCCAACCTTTTCCGGAAGGTTACCCAGTTCGTAAGAAATGTAACTTCTGCCGGAAATATCCATTGCTGTCAAAATCAAAGCTTCATCCATGGGCAAAATTATATGAGCATATCTCTTTATTCCTTTAAAATCTCCGGCAGCCTGTGCGAAGGCTTTGCCGAGACATATACCAATATCCTCTACCGTGTGATGGTCATCAACATTTATATCTCCATCGCATTTTACATACAAATCAAAATTGCCATGTTTGGCAAATAATGTAAGCATATGATCCATAAAGCCACAGCCTGTTTATATATCTGCATTTCCCTTGCCGTCTATACAAAGCTTGAGCTGAATCTTTGTTTCTGCTGTATTTCTTATTATTTCCGCTGTTCGCATTTCCATAATTCCCATCCTTTTTAAATTATTCCTTTAATTACATTTAGAAGGATTTCCATTTGTTCTCTTGTTCCAACCGTTATCCTGACATAATCTTTAATGCGTGCCTTACTGAAATGACGCACCAAAATTCCGTTGTCTTTCAGCTTTTTATAAAGCTCTTCGCCACCGATGCGGCTGTTTTTTGCGAAGATAAAATTACTCTTGGAATCAGTCATCTCAAAGCCCAATTTTTTGAGTTCACTCTTTGTAAACTCCCTCGTTTCCACAATCTTCTTGCAATTTTCTTCGTAATAAGCGCTGTCTTTTATAGCGGCAATTCCTGCCAAATTTGTCAGCCGGTTGATGCTGTACGGATTTGTGGAATATTTTATTTTTTCAAGATCTTTTACCAATTCCTCGTTAGCAATCGCAAAGCCTAACCTTGAACCTGCCATAGAGCGCGACTTTGAGTATGTCATTACCGTTATCAGGTTGCCGTATTTTTGTGTGAGCGAAGCACTGCTTTCCGCACCGAAATCCACATACGCTTCATCTATAAGCACAATATAATCTCTGTTGCTCTCACAAATTTTACTAATCTCATCAAGGGACAACGTAAGGCCTGTAGGTGCGTTCGGATTTGCAATAAATACATTTTTATTTATTCCAATATAATCCTGCGCTGCCACTTCCAAGCTTTCTGTGAGCGGTATTTCCTTATACGGAATACCGTGAAGCTCTGCATACACCTTATAAAAGCCGTAACTTATATCAGGAAAAGCCGCCTCAGAATCTCTGCCACAAAATGCCATAAATGCAAAATTTAGTATATCATCCGAACCATTGCCAACGAAAACGTTGCTCTCCGTCACCCCGTAGTGCGCGGCTATATTCCGTCGAAGTTCCTTGCATTCCGGGTCAGGATAAAGATTCAGCAATGACACCTGGCTACCGTTTATTGCCTCCAGCACACCCTGCGAAGGCGGATACGGCGACTCATTTGTGTTCAATTTTATATATTTTTTATCCTGCGGCTGTTCGCCGGGCGTGTACGCCTCCAACAAACAGTATTTTTTATTCAAAAACTTACTCATCGGCTTCTCAACCCTTTTTTCTCATTTCACATCTATAGCTTACGGAACGTCCGTGCGCATAAAGGCCTTCTTCTTCGGCTATTGTTACGACTGACTTACACGCTCTGTCCAAGGCTTCTGCCGTGTAGTACGTATACGCGGACTTTTTCACAAAATCTTCTACTGAAAGCGGGCTGGAAAATCTTGCTGTGCCGCTTGTGGGCAATGTATGATTTGGCCCTGCATAATAATCACCTAACGCTTCGGGACAGTTGCGACCCATAAAGACAGAGCCGGCATTCCGTACCAAACTTAAATAATCAAAGGGGTTATCTATGCACAGCTCTAAGTGCTCCGGAGCTATCTCGTTTGAGGCTTCTATGGCACTTTCGAGGCTGGAAGTTACTATTATTTTTCCATTATTGTCTATAGATGCTCGTGCAATTTCCTTTCTTGGTAAAGTTGGAATAATTTGCTCTAAACTGTCAGAAACCTTCTGTGCAAACTCTTCACTGTCAGTTACCAGCACGGCTGTTGCCATTTTATCGTGTTCTGCTTGTGAAAGCAAGTCGAAAGCTGTCACATTCGGATCATTTTTGTCGTCTGCAATTACAAGTATTTCACTGGGACCTGCTATCATATCCGTGTCTACCAAACCTTGTACTTGTTTTTTTGCTTCTGCAACATACGCATTACCGGGGCCGACAATTTTGTCAGCTTTTGGAATTGATTGTGTGCCGTAAGCTAAAGCGGCAACTGCCTGTGCGCCTCCTGCCTTTACGATGCAAGTCGCGCCGGCTACATATGCGGCTGCCAAAATCTGCGACGGAACGTTGCCGTCCTTATCCGGTGGTGTTGTTATGATTATATTTTCTACACCCGCGATTTTTGCCGGAATACAATTCATTAATACCGTTGAGGGGTAACGTGCCGTACCTCCCGGCACATATATACCGACAGTTTTAAGCGGAATAACTCTTTGACCTGTGATTATTCCTGCCTCGTCTTGTATAACAAAACCATTTTGCTTTTGCTTTTCGTGAAATTTATATATATTGGCCGCAGCTTTCTCCAGCGCCCGGATAAACTCTTTATCGGCCGCTTTTGCGCCTTCTTCTATGGCGGCAGGGTCTGCAATTAGGCTTTCTAACTCTACTTTGTCAAAAAGTTTTGTATAATATTTTACTGCTTCGTCACCGCGAGCTTTAACGTCTGCAAGAACTTTTTTTACAGAACTGGTAATTTCTGCTTGTTCCGGCGGCTCAGGTAAAATATCTTCCCTTTTAAATTTGTCCATTTTTAAAATTTTTATCATTTTATTTGCCTCTTGATTTTTGATTATTTTATTTAAGTTCACTAAGTTTTTGACAAAGCTTACTTATCTCGTCATATTTAAATTTGTACCCTGTCTTATTTGCTATCAATCTGGCGCTTATGGGCACTATAGTTTCTATTGGCTCAAGATTATTTTCTAAAAGCGTAGTTCCCGTCTCAACAATATCCACGATAACATCTGATAAATTAAGTATGGGGGCAATTTCTATGGAGCCGTTAAGCTTAATAATATCAATTTCTCTGCTAAGCTTCGAATAGTAATTTCTGGCAATATTGGGAAATTTAGTTGCTACTCTCAAGGCTCTTTCTGTGTTGTCCTCAAAGCCTTTTTTAGCGGCTACACACATTCTGCATTTTCCTATATCAAGGTCACTGAGCTCGTATACGTCCGGCTGATACTCAAGCAAAATATCCTTGCCTGCAACTCCAATATCCGCCGCTCCTCTTTCTACATAAATTGCCACATCTGACGGTTTTGCCCAGAAATACCTAACTCCGTTTTCTTCATTTTCAAATATTAGCTTTCTGCTGTTTTCTTCGATTGAGGGGCAGCCATATCCTATAGCTTTAAGTTTATTATATACTTTTTCTCCAAGTCTGCCTTTTGGCAATGCAATATTTATCATAATTCTACAAGCCTCCCTCCACTGATTTCAAACCGTTTAGAACATTTCAATGGCTTTTCGCAGCCCTTTCTGTACACTGTAACTGTGCTTCCCATTTCTGTCAATTCTTTTACTTTTTGTGTAAGCACTGTCAAATCTGTATCTTCTGAATAATAGATTACAACATCTGCATCCTGTGCCTTCGGTGTTGCGATATATTGCCATAAAATACCTAAATATACAGCAAAACCGATGGCGCCGGATTTCATTCCGAATCTCTCTGTAATCTTATCATATCTACCGCCTGAGAGTACATTTACGGGGACGCCTTCTACAAAACCTCTAAACACTACGCCGTTATAATAATTCATGTCGTTCATTACAGAAAAGTCAATTTTTACATATTCACTGCATCCGTTTATCTTTAATATGCTGTAAATTTCTTCTAATTCTCTAATTGCATTTTCGGTTTTATCGTTGACACTTATTTCTTTTAACTGTGGAAGCAGATCCTCAAAGCCTCCCCACAGTGTGGCTGCTTTGCAGATTCTTTCTGTATTTTCTAAAGAAATACCTGCCCTGTCACATGTTTTTGTTATATCGTGAGAATTTTTCTCCTTTATATATGTCATTATCTCACTTCGAGTGACGAAATCAGCACCGGAAGCCTCCAGTATTCCGTCGACAAAGCCCATATGAGAAATATCAATCACGTAATGTTTACTGAGTGCCGCCAAACTTTTTGATGCCAACATGAGCACTTCCGCAGTCTCATACGTGCCAACGTCACCAATGCATTCCAGACCCATCTGCAAAATTTCGCGTACTTCTTTTGCATTTTTGAGCGCCCTGTATACATTCTCGTGGTAGAAAAGTTTCTCTGTGTATTGTGTGCTTTTAACTTTTTTGATAATTGACAGTGTAACATCCGGCTTAAGGGCCATTAATTTTCCATTAAAGTCACTAAATGTGATAATATCATCGCTCACTAAGAAATTTTTATTTTCTACATAGAGGTCATATTCTTCAAATTTACTCATTTTATAGGGTAAATATCCGTAAGTTCTATATAAATTTTTGAGAACAATAACAGCCTCGTCTTCATTTTTAACATTTAAAATAGGATAATCCACAAGTGCACCTCCAAATGTGTTTCGCCATATTGTACAACACTTTAGCACGTTAGTCAACTAAATTGATAAAGTGTCGTATAAAATTCTATCCGACTATAAATTCGTGCAATTATGCTCTTGATTTGCATAAAAATATTTTTATAAATCGAGCACCACTATGTTATTATACTATTATAGTAATTTATATTCAATCTCAGTTTTTTGCTCTGCTATTTTCTATAGTCGTCAATGATTGTTGACGTTTTATCTGTTTCTGTTTCTCTTTTCTGTTTCTCTTTTTCTTTTTCCTCCACTATAGTTCGTGCAAAAACAGTTTGAAATTGTGCGAATTTATACTTATAAATTTGATTCAAAAAATAACCTACTTATTTTCGTCTAGCCTTAATCTAATCTACAACTAATCTATATCTAGCTTTCGAATATTTTCAATTAGTTTTTGCACGAATGTTAGGCAAGGGACAATAGAAAAATTTTTATTTTGTACTCGGTAATTCGACTTTTTTCGACGGATGGTTTTTGTAATATACTGACGGAGGGATTTCTATGAATACGATTTTTAACGAAAATACTTATTTTGATTACTTTAAAAATTTCAATGCAGCCCTTAATCGAGCCGCAAAAGCAGATGCCATAATTAAGCACCTGAAATTTCGCGGTGTTCCGGAGGGAAGCGTAATTTTCAGTAGTCCAAAGAGAAGGCACATTTTGGCTAGCGGAGAAGAAAAGGAGTATGTGTATACAAATGCGTATTTATATATAGACGGTAAGAAGTATTATATTAGTAAAAAGTTCCCATACCCGAAGAAAAATGACGGTCAAGATTTAAATGACTATACTAATCCTGCAAATCATTTGTTTTTATTGGCACGTTTCTGGATGAGAATGTCGGCTAAAGAAATATTGAAGGTTAGTTTGGCATGCGCAAAAACATTAGCTAAATTACTAAATTCGATTAAATCTCGAGAGCTGCCTCGAATTAAATTTGAGGATTATATGAATGATTACTTTAATGATTTCTGGCAATCAGAAGACAATCAACTTTTGGCAAATTCAATTGACGATTTTCTGGACATGCCTGCAGACAAACAACTAAGGGCACTGGATTTACGTCCTACTGTTGAGTCTGCAGATGCTGCAAATTTTGCAGAGCAAATTATTGAAATGGCGCAGACAAATTCAAATAACAGGAAGCCTAATTTGCAGGTTGCGAACTATATTGACAGGCAGTATAAGAACAAAAAACACGTTTGGTACAAAATACGTGATAATATAAGACTGCGTAAAAGGAAACAAAAACTCGATTTTGGCTCAGAAGATATAGGCAACGCCGAACAGCAGGAAAAAGCAAAAAATGATTTAAAACATACTTTTAACTGTTCTATTATTAACGATTGTGGTGAACAACTACGCTCAAAAAACGAGGTAATTGCGACACGTTGTGCTCATGATTGCGGTCTATGTTATGAACTTGAACCTTATTATCCGGGGTCTTTTTGGCGCGCAGATTTGCTTTTGAGTGTCAACGGACGGAAAGTGTTTGTTGAAATTGCGGGCAGTCGTGATAAGCCGGATTACGAGAAACATTTAAAGGAGAAGATCGCATATGCTCAAGAGAATGGATTATGTTTGGTGGTTATTGATATGACAGCATATCCTGACGATACAGGCAAAACTTTTATGCATATGAATTACTCAATTATTTGTAGGATTTTTTTATATATCCGGTTGGGAATGCTAAAAAGAGGTATTGTGTGGCCTTATTAAGACTAATCTTGACGTTATTGTAGATAAAAATTTTGCATACTGTGTAATATTTTTGTGTGATATAGATTTATCAAATGTCTGTAAATAATTAGGCATTTGTTTTTTTGCAAATAACGTTCGTGCAAAAACTTGTGAGAATTGTTCGAATGATAATAAGCTACAAATAAGCTCAACAAAATAATTTAAATATGTAATCTGAATAGACTATGACCTATGATATAAGATTCGTATAATTTTATATGTTTTTTGCCCGAACTTTAGTTTTATAGTGATTGTTATTTACTTGTAGTTTGTCTGAATTTATTGTATACTTCTAAGGACTTATAAAATTATAATTAAAAGAAACGGGGTTTTTTTCATGGCTATTATTAAGAGCTTGTTTGGTAAGATAGGTGAACAAGATGTTTATTCTTACAAAATTGAAGCTGCAGACAATGCGTTTGTAGAAATTCTCAATTTTGGTTGTAGGGTAAGACAGATTGTTGTTCCGGATAGATATGGTGTTTTGGCAAATACGGTTTTGGGATGTGACACACCTCAAGAATATTTTTTGTCTGACAGCGAGTATTTCGGTGCAGTTGTAGGTAGATATGCAAACAGAATCCGCAATGGTAAATACACAGACAGAACCGGAACACACCAGCTGGTACAAAATGAAGGTCGCAATCATATCCACGGAGGCATAGAAGGCTTCCATAATATGATTTGGGATTGCACAAAAACGACAGATGACACTATTACTTTTGAGGCAATGCAGCCTGATGGAACAGCCGGTTTTCCCGGAAATCTCAGCATGGTTCTCACCTATAAATTTTATAAATGTAATGACAAATTTGTTTTAGAAATGGTTCTCAATGGAAAGAGTGACAAGGACACACTTTTCAATCCTACAAACCACTCCTATTTTAATTTAAACACAGTCCAGGCTGATGTTGCTGATCATAATTTGACGATTTTTGCCGATAAATATACTCCAATTGATGATGAAATTATGCCAACCGGCGAAATTCTCCCTGTAGATGGATATATGGATTTCCGTAAAGGTAAGTCAATTATTGGAACTATTAAGTCAGCTTACGCAGGCGAATTTACAGAAATCACAAGCAAAAACGGTATTGATCATAACTTTATTATCAAAAACGAAGCTGAAAATATGACAAAAATAGCAATACTTGAGTCATCTGAATCAGGTCGCAAAATGGAGGTTTATTCCAATGCCCCCGGTGTTCAGCTTTATACAGGCAATCATTTGACACCAAAGCACAAGGGAATTTGCCTGGAGCCCCAGTATTTTCCGGATTCGGTAAATGCAACAGATAATCCCCTTCTTGCTCCTTATCCATTCCTCAAAGCAGGTGACACAGCTACTTTTAAAGTTACATACGACTTTACTATAATATAAAAATCAACTTCGTTTACGAGAAATTTCGATAAGACCTAATTGAGTGATACCGGCAATTTCCGGTTTTGAAGGATCTATACAAGCGAGCCCGCGCATAAATTCGACAAGCGCGGGCCTGTCTTTTTTATTTTCAGGTTCAATAAAATCACAAATAATAATACCACCTATATCACGAAGTCTAAGTTGACGCATAATTTCTGTTGCGGCCTCAAGATTTACTTTGTGGTAAGATAAATTTGACTTTGATGAATTCACATCAATAACGGTAAGAGCTTCCGTTTTTTCGATAATTATATCTGCCCCTGATTTAAGATAAACCCTACGCCCAAGCAAAGAAGGAACAACATTATCAACAGACTTAAC
>JAEIGA010013672.1_pt1 | contig 12353 bp, 7 predicted proteins | sample 9270691 | NCBI WGS metagenome assembly JAEIGA01 (sample SAMN17057246, study PRJNA624740) | gut metagenome | biome: biome; isolation source: fecal sample | host: Bos grunniens | place: China: Xizang | collected 2019
AGTAAGCACTGCCAGTGTGGATTTTCCGCTAGCAACGCCATGCGGGCAGCAGCTAATCGCGGCGCGATGGCGCTTTCAGCGCCCCACGATTACTGCTCGCCCTCTAAGGACTGCATGTAAAGGACTGCATGTATTTTTAACGCGAGAACGCAATTGGGGACGAGCCTGTCGCGTCAAGGAGCGAAGCGACTGGCAATCTCTTGTTCCGTCGCGCAACTCGGCGCTATGAAAAACCTTGCTACGCATTCCACTCCCCGAGTATGACGGATTTGCGCTACGCGAAGCATGTAAAGGACTGCATGTGGATAGATTATGGATAGGTTAAGGATAGATTAACCATTTACGAAGTATCACCTCTCCTCCCCTTCCTCACTTCTTTCTTCTCACTTTCCCCTTTTCTCCCGTGAGCACCAGTAAAAGCATCCGTCAGGATGCGCAGCGTGCAGGGCTCAGCCCTGCCTTGGGGGCGTGGGGGCGAAGTTAGCCCCCACATCTCCTTCCTCTCATCCGCTCTTCTTTACCCCCTGCATTTTCCCATCTTCACAGGCGAGTCCGCAGGACGAGCACGGGGCGAAGCGCCGTTAACGAGGGCTCGCCGCCCCACCCAATTCCGCAGTGCGCAGCCGCTGCAGAATTAAATTAACCATTTTGTTTTCTCTCTTTATATGGTAGAATGGGGGTGATTATTTTTCCGTTGAGAATTATTGCGGAGTTGGAACATGAAATATGCGTTTTTGGCGTTAATTCCTTTCTTCTTTCTTTCGGTCGGGTGTATGCCTGATTCGCCGGAGGCTTTGGCTTTAAAGGCAGAGCAGGCGTACACCGAAGGCAACTATTCGCGCGCGATTGCGGCCTATGAGACATTGTTGCGCAAGACGGGCGAAACGCCGATGACGTGTTACAACTTGGCACTCGCCGCGTTTCAGACGCAGGATTATTCGTATGCGATTAAGATGCTCGAAAAGTCGCTCGCCTCGGGGGCGAAGACGGAATTGGCGGATGCCTGCTATGAACTTTTGGGGTTGATCGCCGAACGTGAAAAGGATTTGGGGCGTGCGGCAACCTATTACCGCAAGGTTTTAAATTCTCCAGATGTGGCCCTGAAGGTGCGCGTTCACTCGCGTTTGGCAAAGGTGTACACGAAGCAGGAACACTATGATGCGGCATTGGCGCTGCTCCTTACGGCTCAGGAACTCAATCCTGGCGATCCTGTGACGCTCTATAATTTCGGCATGCTCTGCCGCCATGAAGCGGTGAATTTGCGTCATGCAGCATTGGACAGTTTCCGTCAGGCGGAACGTCTCCTGCCGGCAAATTCGCCTAAGTTGAAGGATGCGAAGAATCAGGTGAAGCGTCTGGAGGGCTACTTAACCTCGCTGAAGCAGTTGCCCACCATCACAGGGGATGCAGTGGCGTGCGAAAAGGCACTCAAGCAGATGCGTGATGCGCAGAAGAAGAAGAATTACAAGACGGCCGAACGTCTCGCGCGCAAGGCTTCTGAAGCCGATCCCTCCAACTACGAGGCGGCGCTTGAATTGGGCCGTTTGTGCAAGCAGAACAAGGATGCCACGGCGGCCCTGAAGGCTTACGATACGGCGCTCACCATTCGTCCAAATGCCTCCACGGCGCGCCAGGAGGCGGCAAAGATTGCCTTTGATGCGAAGAAGTACAAAGAGGCGGCCAACTATCTGCGTCCTGCACTGGTCGCAGATCCGCGCAATAGCACGCAGGCAGACTTGATGGGGCGTATTCTCTATACGCAGCGCCAGCGGGTCAATGCCAAGCAGTGGTTTGAACGTTACTTGCGTCTCGCCCCGAACACCACGGAACAGTATCGTACATGGGTCAATCAGTTGCCCGAGGCCTAAGCGATGATTGGTATCTCTAAACTCTACATGGGGCAAGCGGAGGCCGCGGACCCCTTGCGTTATGGTCGCCGTAGCGCCCATCTCCCCAGCCACCTGCTCCAATTTTCCGAAGACAAGAAGCCAATTGTGGTGTGGAATATCACCCAACGGTGTAACTTGAAGTGCAAGCACTGTTATGCGGCAGGGGTGGCAGATGTCTCCCAAGAACTGACGCATGAGGAGGCCTTGCGCGCGATTGATGGATTTGCGGCGTTCGGGTGCCCTGTTCTCCTCTTCTCAGGTGGCGAGCCCTTTATTCGCGAAGACATTCTTGAATTGGCGACCTATGCTCGCCAAAAGGGTCTGCGCGTGGTCTTCTCCACCAATGGCACCTGTATCACCGAAGAGATTGCCAAAAAGATTGCGGCGATTGGGGTGAGCTATGTCGGCATTAGCATCGATGGCGTACGCGAAACGCATGATGCCTTTCGTGGGGTGCCGGGCGCCTATGAACGCTCTTTGGCGGCGATTCGTTACTGCCGCGAGGCGGGGGTTAAGGTGGGCTTACGCGTGACCCTCACCCGTGCCAACGTCAAGGAAATCCCCTCCATTTTCCAACTCATGCGTGAGGAAAAGATTCCGCGCATCTGCCTCTACCACCTCGTCTACACGGGACGTGGGGCCGATCTGAAGAGCGAAGATTTGTCGCATGAAGAGAGCCGTGCGGCGGTGGACTGCATCATCAATGAAACCAAGGCCTCCTTTGAGGCGGGGCATCCCTTAGAGGTGCTCACGGTAGACAACCACTGTGACGCCCCCTACCTCTGGATGCGCATGGTGAAGGAAGGTGCGCCCAATGCCGATGAGGTCTTAAAACTGCTGCGTATGAATGGTGGCAACTCTTCAGGCAATGGACTCTCCTGCGTCTCGTGGGATGGCACGGTCTACCCTGACCAATTTTGGCGCGACAACCCCCTGGGCAATGTCAAAGAAAAACCCTTTGGGGAGATTTGGGGCAATCCGCCGGAAGGCTCTTTCTTGCACCAATTGCGTCATAAGCCCGAACACGTCACGGGGCGTTGCAAAACCTGTCGCTTCCTCAATCTCTGTGGCGGCAACTTCCGCGCTCGCGCGGAGGCAGCAACCGGAGATGTGTGGGGTGAAGATCCTGCGTGCTATTTGACCGATGAGGAAATCAGCGGCACCTTGCCATAATGCCAAAACGCCCGAGGTAACCAATGGATCTCTTCTCTGCAATCATTGTCATTCTCTTCGTCTTTTTCCTCATCCGCGGTGCGTGGCGAGGATTTTCAGGAGAGCTTGCGCCCCTTGCAGGGATTACGGTTTGCATTGGGATCCTTTGGTATGGGTACACGCCGATGCAACACCTTTTAGCGGCGTACTTCCCAACGTTAGAGCCCAGCGCCTGCGTCTTTTACGCCGCGGCACTGATTACCGCCTGCGGATGTGCGGGCTTCCTCCTCATCACCTACCTCGTCCGAAAGTTGGTCAAGTGCATCCTGCCCCAACCCTTTAATGCCATTTTGGGGGCACTTGTTGGGGCGGCGAAGGTCATCCTCTTCGTGAGCTTAGCGGGCGGTCTCTTCACGATGGCACGCAATACGGTGAAAGAAGTGCGAGAAGAATCGGAACGCAATCCCTTTATGGCGGTGGTTATGGAATTTTGGGTGGGGCAATTGGAAAAAATCCCCGTGGTGCGCAATCTCACCGATAGCACTGACGCCGCGCCCGATGGTCAGAAAGGGACATTTTAATGGCCTCTTTCGACCAAGTCACCTTAGCCGAAATTAAAGACCGTATCAACCTCGCCGACCTCATCAGCGAGTATGGCATTGATATCAAACGCGTAGGCTCTTCCGTCAAGGCGTGCTGTCCCTTTCACAACGAAAAGACCCCCTCCTTTCACATCAACACCGCCAAGGGATTTTATAAGTGCTTTGGGTGCGGTGAACATGGGGACATCTTTACCTTCGTGCAGAAGTATGAGGGCATTCCTTTCACGGAAGTCGTTCGTAAACTGGCCGAACGCGCGGGGGTAAAACTCGAAGAGCGCTACGATCCGCAGGCGCACATTCGCAATCGCCTTTACCAGATCAATCAAGAGTTGGCCGCCTTCTATCGTCGGTGCCTTCTGCAGACCCGCGAGGGCAAAATTGCCCGCGACTACCTTGAATCCCGCGCGCTCCCAGATGCCATCGCCGAACAGTTTCAACTCGGCTACGCACCCTTAGGTCAGGACACGCTGCTCAAGTGGGCGGACAAGCACGGCTTTACGGCAGATGAACTCGTGGCGGCAGGCCTCCTCGCGCCGCCCCGACGCCCAAGAGATCGTTACTACGAACGCTTCCATGGGCGCCTCACCTTCCCCATCTGCGACACTCAAGGACGCGTGGTCGCCTTCTCCTGTCGCCTCTTGCGTGAGGCAAAGAACACGGGTAAGTACGTCAATAGCCCCGAGACCGACATCTTTAAAAAGTCCACCACGCTCTATGCGCTACACCTCTCCCGTGGGAACATTGCCAAAGCCTCCCCGAGACGCGCCCTCGTCTGCGAAGGACAAATCGACGTGATTCGTTGCCACGCCTGTGGCTTCAATACGGCGATTGCCTCGCAAGGTACCGCCTTTACGGCAGAGCACGTGACCCTTCTTAAGCGCTATGCCGATACTGCAGATTTGGTCTTTGACGGCGACAAGGCGGGCGTTAAGGCCGCTTTACGCACCATGGAACTCTTTTTGGCCGAAGGTATTCCCGTGCGAATCGTCTCCCTTCCCGAAGGAGAAGACCCCGACTCCCTCTTGCGCACACAAGGGGCAGCAGCCTTCCAAGCCTGCCTCAATGCGGCAGAAGATCCCGCACCCTTTTTAGTCCGTAGCCTCAAGGCGATGGAAGACGCCCCTGAAACCATGGAGGCCACGGTTCGTATCGCCCGTGCGGCGGTGATGACGGTCTTAAATTGTCCCACGCCAGTCCTCACGGCACGCTTCTTACAAGATGCCGCCCAAGCGCTCAATCTCCCCGTACAGACCCTCTCAGACGACTTAGAACATGTGCGTGCCGACGCTGCCGAGGCGGAACGTCGCCGTGCAGAATTCTTGGCACGCCAAGAGGCACAAAGTCGCCCCCAACGGCCTGCGCCGGCACCCACTGTTGAGGTAGTGGAGACCTATGATGACGATTTGATGCCCGACGTAGATGATGGCGACTTCCTCCCCGAAGAAGACATCCCACCGATGGAACCCGATGTGGAGATGGCAGAGCCCACCCTCCCCTCGGCTGACGACCTGGACATCTCGCGCAACTTAGCGGGAGCGCTCTGCGAATTGCTCGCGCATCACTTCACCGATACCGACGTGATGGCCTGCCTCCTAAAGCACCTCCCGCCCTCCTTCGTGCGCAATCCCTACGCCTCCAAACTCTACGATTTGGCGATCCAGGCCACCTTAGCCCAACACCACTTTTTGACGCCCGACCACTCCGACGTCCCCTTCACCACCTTCTTGGCGCAACTCTTCGCCACGCCCGACCGCGTCACCTCTGGCAGTGAAGAGATTACCCCGCTCGCTTATGCGCAGGATATCGTGCGGTTATATTGGCTGCGTGAGTTTGAATATCGCACGAAATTGGTGGACCCGACCTCCCTCGAAGCCTTCCATTTGACCCTCCATCGTAAACGGTTGCAATCGCTCCCCTGGGAGGCGGCGACCCCCTTCATGAATGCGCTGGACCCCAAGTTCGCCATGCCCGAACGCACCCAAAAGCCGACTCCCACGGAAGCGGCCGCCGTGGCGGCTGAAACAGAAGTTTCCACTCCCACGGCAGAAGATGCCCCCTCGGCGGTAGATGCCCCCGCCCCAACCGATTTTGAGTCCAACGCCACCCCAGAACCCACGGAGTGGCTCCCCGAAGAAGACGAAGTCAATATCTATGACACCCTTTAATGCCTCCCAATATCCTGGACGCCAGAAGCTCGAAGCATGGGGATTAGCGCGGTGCCCCCTTGAACAACTCCCGCGACTCGAACCTGCCGTTGAGGCGCTCTCAATGGGTTTTACCGCCGAACGCCCCGACGCCTTCTCCGTCTACTTAGACGATGCAGACACCCAGACTGCCTATGCCCTCTGCTTCGCCCCGCAAACCTATGCCCGCGTTTACGAGGCGCTGCGCGGCATTTTTGCGCGGTTGCCCGACTTCCCCAAGCGCGCCCTCCGCGTACTTGACCTCGGCTCAGGGATGGGTTCGGCGGCCTTAGCGGCGCAAGATTTCTTAACAGAAACCATCGGTGTGCCGCCGCAAATCACCTGTGTAGACTGGTCTACCAAGGCATTGCAAACCGTGCAAGAATTGATTCCAGAGGCGACTTGTCGCCATGCCGATCTGCGCATCTATCGTCCTGAAGCGACCTACGATCTCATCCTCTCCAGCTTCGCCTTCAACGAAGCCTTTCCGCTCCAACACGATGCATTGGAAGCACTTCGGCTCTTCCATACGGCACTCACACCCGATGTGCCCTCCTTCCTCCTCCTCTTAGAGCCCGCCGACCGCGCCGCCGTGCCCAAGCTGCACGCCCTACGCACCTTCTTAACCGATGCACCCGTCTATGCACCCTGCCCCCACAGCAAGACCTGCCCGATGGTCGCCACGCAAGATGGGGTCTGCCACGATGTGCGCCGCTTCCGTCCAGAACGAGCGATGACCCTCCTCTGCCGTCACCTGCGTGGCACCGTGGCCGATGTGAAGTACGCCCTCCTCGCCTTTGGTCGGGCGAATGGACCTGAGGCGGAAGGATTTAACGACCCCGAATTCCTCCGTCTGACGGGCCCCTTCAACAAGGCAAAGGGGTTGCTCACCTGTCGCGTCTGCGCAGGAGATGGACGCCTCAAGCGCCTCGAAATCCCCGCAGCGGCCCTCTCCACCGAACGACGCCATGCATTATTGGAACGCGAACGCGGCGACTGTGCGTGGTTGGACGGGCCCTTGGAACTGCGTAAACAACTCAATGATGGCGCGATTCAACGTACCGCCGACCTGCGCTTTACCGATGAAGCGGCGATTACCTTAGATGAAGCCCTGGATGACTTCTCCTTCTCCATCTAACAACGCCAACCTGCCCTCCTAATAAAATAAAAAGCCGACGCGGAACTCCGCATCGGCTTTTTTATTGAATGACTGCTTTGTTGTTAGTACCTCTTGCCGATTAGAAATTCGGCAAGATGCAGCACGCAATAGCGTGGTCAAACAAGACCGTCGTCTTAATTGGAATGCGCGTATTGCGGAACATCGGGAAGTTTTCAGCCCATGCACCGCAGAGATCCATACCCAGCATCCCCGTCGCGGGGTCGGAATCACGAATCTTAAGGTCGGTCGGGGCGAAACGAATACCCACGCCCAATGCCTTCGAGATGGCCTCCTTCGCACACCAGAAGCGCAAGACTGCCGTGGGACCGTCACCACTCTTCGTGGCGAGTTCCTGTTCCTCCAACGTAAAGACACCGCGCAAAAAGTCCTCTGTAAGGTCACGCTTCACCGATTCCACATCCAGACCAATGCGACCCTGCGCCGTGGCGGCGCCCAAGATTAAGCCTTCGGTATGAGCAATCGTGAGATCAATCGGCGTAGACACCTGCGTCTCCCAATCACCCAACGGGTGCGGTTTGCCAAGGTTATCCTTCCAAATCGTCACGTCCGCAGAGGATTCGTAGACATTGTAGTTGCCCACCAACAAACGACGTACAGCCTCCTTCGCGGCGGTACGCCCCAAGAGCCACTCCAAACGACGCGGGGCTACGCCACCCATTTGGGCGTAATTTTCCCGTTCATTCGCCGTCAAGACAGCAGAAGCGAGGGCATTGAGCCACAACTCCTGATTGGAAATGAAGAAGTCGGGCGTGTTGTTGACATACAAAGCGCCCACAATCTGTGCATCAGGATCGGGGAGAATCGCCGCAGGTAAGGGCGAAGTGATAAAGTTCTTCGCGGGATTCATCACGAAATCGTGCAAGGAGCGCACGGCTCGTCCACCCACTTCTTCCCATCCCTCAATCTTCAAGATGGGGTGCCCCGACATATCCGTGACAAAGATATCTACCTGGAAGGTGCGCACCGTCACATTCACGAGACGCAAGGCGCAGCGCAAACGCGTGCCCGCCAAGACCGAGGCGGCATAGTAGTGAATCTTTTGGCAACGGAAGGGCAAGGAGATGGCGCCATGAAAACGTTCGTGTGAACGCCACAAGGGGAAGCCCGAGACAACCGCATCCAGTAAGAGCGGCATCGCATTAAAGAGCGGATTACGCGTGTGGCGAACCGTTGCGGCACGCGAGGGAACACGCACTTCATAGTCCAAACCATTGTAGCCCCAACCCGAGACCTTACGCACATTGCGCAAGAGGGGGCCCTGGAAGAGACGTTGCGGATAGATATCCTGCACCATCCAGTTCACCGGCTTCGGGCTGACCAAGGGCGGTGCGGAGAGTTCCTCTTCTGGTTCGGGAACAGCTTCACCAAAGTGGAAGACCGCTTCCATCGCGACGTGCCCATTATCCTCAAAAGTATCTTCGGGATAGATGCGCACCTTCACCGACTGTGCGGCAGGGTCACTGCTCGTGAGGCACTCCGCCGTTACGCGCAACTTTAAAGTGCCAAAGGCAAAGGAAAGCCAACGTGGCGAGCGCAAGTGGTCGATGCGTTGCAAGACCACATTCGGCAAGAGGCGATGGGCCGTCTCGGCCATCAATTCTAATCCCGACGGCACCGAGAAGAGCGTCAAACCACGCATCTGTGGATCGTGCATCGAAACGCCCGAAGTGCCAATCGCGTAGTCATTCAGATAGGGATAGTCTTCCAAACGGAGGACACAACGCAATTCCAAGGACTCCGCCGTGCGAGAGAGTTCAGAAATCTCACGCAAGAGGGGCGTCTCCAAGCCACCGCGCAAGAATTCCTCCTGCAAGGTGTGCGAGTGCGAGAGACCCACATCCTCCGCCACCACAGTCTGCTGCATCCCAAGGATACGAGAGGCATCAATCAATTCAGGGTGAATGGCAGGCAATTCGCGCAACAATTTTAACGTCAACGTCTTGGCCACTTCATCCACCACAGGCGTATTGAAATCCAGACGTTTGGCATGGTTGAAGAAGCGAATCTTTGAATAGTCCACAGGGACGCCATGTGCAGCGAGAAGGCCCAACGCCTGCCCCACCTGCACCCCGCCCGAGCGGTGCAAAATCTGCATCGGGATCACGGCGGGCGGTTCGTCCGTCTTATCCGCCAAGACCTCAGAGATGAGCGGGGTCAACAAGCCACGGGCACCGACTTCCACAAAGATACGGCAGCCATCCTCATACATTTGGCGAATCATCTTGCGGAAATTCAAGGGCTCGGTCATCTGTTCGACCAATCCCTCAAGCACCGCTTCAGGGGTGCTCCCCATCTGATGTGCATCCACTGCGGAGTAGAAGGGAATCTGCGGTTCGCACGTCACGTGACGTTCGAAGAAGCGACTGAACAAGGCACGAACCGCCTCTGGGCAACGGCCCGTATTCACGGGAATCACCATCGGCTCCGCCACCGATGCGCCACCCTGCGCAAGCACCGCTGCCTCAACCTCGGCAACGCACTCAGGGGCGGCAACGAGGACGCAGTCATCATCGGTTAACTGTTGGGTAATAATCATCGTCCCCGCGAGCGAGGACTCCAATTCACGCAAGGTCGCGACAGGCACGCCAGAGACGGTCAACTGCGACCACCCCGTGAAAGGCGTCTCCTCAGAGCCCAACTGCAAGAGCAAGCGACCTGCATCACGCAGAATCTGCACCAGGCTCAGTTTCGGATTGTGATGCGTCGCGTGGAAGGCTGAAAAAGCACCTAACCCCACACCGCAGACGGCATGAGGACGAACGCCAACAGAGAGCAAGAAATCGGCGAAGACCTTACTCGCCAAATAGGTTGAAGCCGAGGCGAGCAAGGGTAAGAAGTCGCGCGAGGCTGCGAGGGAGAGGGTATGTTCAGGCGCAGTAGAGAAGAGCCACTCAGAGGGAGAGGCCACCTCACAGAGTCCCGAGTAGGCCTCTTCCATGTCGTCAAAGCGTTGGCGCACACCATCAAAGGTTAAGGCCAAGTCGCGCATCATTTCCAAGTGGAAAGAGCCGGTGCCAGGGAAGACAAAGGCCACTTTACCATTGGCATGCACGAGCGGACGCGCCGTGAAAAAGACGCCCGACTTATCACGCATGCGGGTGCGGCCACTCTTGAGGGCATTGAGGGCAAAGCGGAGTTTGCGTTCCATCTCCTCCAAAGAGGTGACCCAGAGGCCCACCACGTGGGGATGTTCGCGGGCATCACAGGTGGCCGTGTAAACCACATCAATGAGGCGCAAGCCAGAGCTCTTTTCAATAAAGGAGAGGATGCGCGTTACCTCATCGGTCAATTCTGCAACGGAATCAGCGCCAATCAAACACAAGACGCCTTCAGAACGTTCCAATCTCATTCCGCCACCTCCTCGAGAATTGCCGCGCCCGAATTACCCGTGTGCGAAATCGTCGACACGGCCAAGCGGCGCGGACGCGTGGAAGACGCAATCCATGGACGCGCCTCCTGCACCCAGTAGTACGCCTGCTCGGGTTCTTTCAATCGGAAGGATTCATCAATCGGGGTAACCGAGGGCGGCAAGACGCGATGGCTCACCGCCAAGATGCCCTTTAGGAGACCCAACGCGCCAGAAGCGGTCATCGTATGGCCGAAGGAAGTCTTTGCAGAGCCGAGTGCCAACAAGGGGATGTGTGCGCCACGATTCATCGTTAAGCGCTTCAAGAGCGCCTCTTCGGCGGCATCCTCCTGCGGGATACCCGAGGCATTCATCTCCCAATAGTCAATATCACGGAAGCCATTAGGAATGCGACGCAACGCACGATGCAAGGCGCGGCGTAGCGTCTCCTCCAAAGCAGCAGGGCTATCAGGAGCGATGCCAGACAACTGACTGCTTCCATGCAACTTCGCATAGATCGGTGCGCCCGACTTCTGTGCATCACTGAGGCGACGCAACACAAAGGCGGCGCCGCCCTCCCCTGGGAGCGTGCCGGTGGAATTTTCCGTAAAGGGGGCCAATGAAGCGCCACGACTAAAAGGCAAGAGTGCCGCCTCGCCCGCCATTTGGGTCTGCGGGATGGGAGGCTGCAAGGTCAAAACGACCGCCACGTCACATTGGTGTTGGCGCAATGCATTAGAGGCAGCTTCCAACCCCGCATAGACCGAAGTCTCACCTGCGGTGCAGAGGCTCGCCGTGTCACACGCACTAATCGTTTGGGCTAACGCACGCACCACACCATCGCCACGCGCCATCGCCAATTGGCGACGCTTCAGCAAGGGCAAGGTATTGGTGATTTCCGTGCGCAAGGCATCCATTTGTTCGTATGAAGCCTCCGGAAAGAAGCGTTGCAACGTGCCCAAAATCTGCCCCACGGCATTGGCATGCCACAACCAGTTGACCAAGGCAGGGTTCAACCCCGCATCGTAGCCCACATAAAGTGCAATACGGTCCGTTTGATTCGTGCCAGGCGGCAAACCCGCATCACATAACGCGTCATGTAAGAGCTGTGCGGCAAACCAAAAGTCTGTGTTATCCCCAATGCCCAAATCTGGTGGCAAGGGAATATGGTCCGCACGACAAGAAAAGGAATCATCTAACGACGCGCAAACCTCTGGCGGTGGACAGCCGGGAAACAATTCCTCGGCGGTATGTCCATCTGCCGTCTCTGGAAGGGGCGCAAAAAAACTCCGTTTGCGCAAGATCGCCTTCCAAATTTCACGCGGCGTAACGGCTCGAGCAAAACAACCGCTCAATCCTGTAAATACAATATTTTCCGCAGTAGTCGTCATCATAGGCGCTGCTCCAATTTACGCTACCATTATAACATAATCAAAAACCTGTAAGCTACATTCTGCATACAGATTCATAGGGTTGCGAAGGGTCCAGGGGAAGTGATAGACTATGCGAAAGAGTAAGGAGCCGAAATTATGCGCATTTTACAGATTCTTCCTTCTTTAGATGACGGTGGCGTGGAACGTGGCACCGTGGACTCCAATCGCCTCTACGTGGCCGCTGGGCATGAGAGTTGGGTCATTTCTGCGGGCGGCAAGCGCGTAGCAGAGATTGAACGAGATGGTGGCAAGCATCTCACGCTGGACGTCAAAAGCAAGAATCCACTGACGGCGCTTCCGCGCACCTTCGCTTTACGTCGGGCATTACGTCAGATTCGCCCAGACATCATCCACTTCCGCAGTCGCGTGCCAGGGTGGCTCACCCTGTGGGCAAATGCGGCACGCGATTTGAAGATTCCCGTGGTCTCCACCATGCATGGGCTCAATCATCCCTGCTTTTACAGCAGTGTGATGGTGCGTGCCGACCGCGTGATTTGCGTCTCGACGGCGGGGCTTGCCTTTGTGAACGAACACTATCCGTGGGTCGCCGCAGAGAAGATCAAGGTCA
>JAEIGA010013673.1_pt1 | contig 12352 bp, 15 predicted proteins | sample 9270691 | NCBI WGS metagenome assembly JAEIGA01 (sample SAMN17057246, study PRJNA624740) | gut metagenome | biome: biome; isolation source: fecal sample | host: Bos grunniens | place: China: Xizang | collected 2019
GTGAATCATTTTTTCTACATTCTCGATGACCGAGTCACGAGGATGTTGAAGATAAATCATTTCCTCATAATGGTCAATAAAAATTTTTTGTAAGATATTCATACTACTATTATGAAGGAAAACGAGGAAAAAGAAAACCCCAACCCCTCAAGAATGAGGGGCAGGGGAGTTGAAGTGTCAAAGACACTTTTTTGTCTATGGAGCTTGAAACAATGGAATGTCCGGCGGGATATAAGTGAATACTACAAATGATAAGGCAATCAAACATAAGATGAGCAAAGCAAATAGTGGCGCCACGCAAAATGCATGGGCATTCTTAAATAGCCACAATTCAAGGATATACGTGGCTGCAGCAACAACGAAAAATATGATAATATTTATCCAGTCTTTTGACACGCCGAATATACCGGTATAGGTATAATATAGGACGGGAATCATGATGATTCCGAATAATATGCCGACCAGCTTCACGCACCAGAAGTTTTCGTATTGAGCTCCGATAAATTGGCGTTCTATCAGAGCAAAAATAAACATAGGAACAAATAATAGCTTCATGTGTTCCCAGATGGACTCGTTAACTGCAGAAAAAGGCGCAACAAAGGTACTCTGATTGCTCCAATCATAAAGAAAATGTAGTAATGTTCCAACGATTGCTGTAAATATAAAACCTGCAAGTTGCCAACGGGATAGCTTTCTTCGCATACTTTAGTCCTCCAAAACATAACTTCATACAAGAGTATATTCCAGGGAGGCGGATTTTTATTCTTTATAGACTTATTTTGGTCCCCGTACATATGTGTCAAGTGAGGCTTGACAAAATTTGTTAACTATGTGATAATACGCATTGTTTTCACATAGGAGGAATAAGAATGCAATTTGGAGCAACCTTTTTTATTAGTAACATTTTATTGGGCGCAGGATTGGCGATGGATGCCTTTTCGGTATCATTGGCAAACGGACTTAACGAGCCATGCATGAAGAAGCGAAAAATGTGTGGTGTCGCCGGAACCTTTGCATTTTTTCAGGCATTTATGCCATTGACTGGTTGGATATGTGTCCATACTATGTTGCAGTATTTTCAAGCGTTTGAGATATTGATTCCTTGGATTGCACTTGCCTTGCTTGGGTATATTGGCGTAAGTATGATATGTGAAGGGGTAAAAAATGAAGGAGATGCGTGTTCTGGGAAAGGAATCGGTCTTTGGGGGCTGTTTATACAGGGGATAGCCACATCCATTGATGCGCTTTCGGTTGGATTTGTCATCTCGGATTACGACTTTACATCGGCTTTGCTCGCATCCTTGTTGATTGGACTGGTTACTTTTGTTATCTGCATGATTGGTCTGTTTATCGGAAGAAAAGCAGGAACAAAGCTAGCAGGGAAAGCAGGCATTTTGGGTGGAGCAATTCTTATCTTTATTGGATTGCAAATCTTTATCAGCAGTTGGTTATAGATCGTTGTTTGAAGGGTTGACAAGGGTCAGCCCTTTTTGTTATAATACATTTAACAATTAGGTTAAATGTTAAATAAAAGAGGTGATAATGTGGGTATACACAATACGCTTAAAGCCCTTGCAGACCCTATACGCCGAGAGATTTTAAACTTATTAAAGAAGGGAAAAATGTCTGCGGGTGAGATTACAGATCATTTTGAAGTAACTGGGGCATCTATTTCCAGGCATCTGTCAGTATTGAAAGATGCAGGCTTAATTCGAGACGAAAGAGAAGGAAAGTTTATTATTTATGAATTAAATGCATCTGTCTTGGAAGAGATTATGCTTTGGATTACAGATTTGAAAGGGGACACAAGCAATGATTAAGAATAATAAAGGAAAATTGATTTTAACTTCTATTGTCATATTAATACCTATTTTGATTGGACTGATTCTGTGGGATAAACTGCCGGATAAGCTACCTACCCATTGGAATGCGGAAGGTGTAGTGGATGGATGGAGCAGCAAAGGATTCACAGTATTTGGGCTACCTGGAATTCTGTTTGGATTTCATTGGCTTTGCCTGTTAGGGTCAAACGCAGACCCGAAAAATAAAAATTACTCGGAGAAATTGTTACAACTGGTTTTCTGGATTTGCCCGCTAATTTCTGTTTTATTTGGAGTAATATCTTACGGAACTGCTTTGGGAATGGAATTCAAGGTTGATAAAATTATGCTCATTCTTGTGGGGGTTGTGTTTATTGTTGTCGGAAATTATATGCCGAAGTGCAAACAAAATTATACTATGGGTATCAAACTCCCGTGGACTCTAAATGATGAGGAAAACTGGAACAAAACACATCGTATGGCGGGAAAACTTTGGGTAATCACAGGTTTTCTTGTGATGTTGTGCATACTTGCTCCAACCAGTGTTATGGTTGCGATTTTTATCATAACTCTTTTTGTGGCAGTGATGATACCTACAGTTTATTCTTATCTCTTATATAGAAGCAAAAGGAAAAACGGTGAATAATATGTATGCTATTCAGACAACAAATTTAACCAAATATTATGGGAAATCCAGAGGGATTGTGGATTTAAATCTAGAAGTAAAAAAAGGAGAATTTTTCGGTTTTATTGGACCCAATGGAGCCGGAAAAAGCACTTGTATCCGAACCCTGTTGGGTTTGATTCAATGTAGTAGCGGCTCTGCAACTGTACTAGGATTGGATATCCAGCAGGATAAGACGGAGATATTAAAGAGAGTTGGTTATATGCCATCGGAGACCATGTTCTATGCAGGCATGCGTGTGAAGGATGTGTTGAAACTGTCAGCAGATTTACGCAAGGTAAATTGCAGCGAGGAGGCTGGAAACCTCTGCGAGAGATTGCAGTTGGATGTGAATAAAAAGGTAGAAGAATTATCTTATGGAAATAAGAAGAAGGTATCTATTGTATGTGCACTCCAGCACAAGCCGGAGCTCTTGATTTTGGATGAGCCGACTAGCGGCTTGGACCCGCTTATGCAACGGGAATTTTTTCAAATTTTGCAGGAGCGAAATGCGGAAGGAACAACCATATTTTTGTCTTCTCATATTTTGGCAGAGGTTCAAAGAAATTGTACGCGTGCTGGAATTATTCGTGAGGGAAGACTCATCGCCTGCGACAGTGTGGAAGCCTTGTCTCAGACCAAGGCAAAACGTGTTCATGTACAGGGAAATGTAAATATAGAGGAGCTTGGTCAGGTGCGCGATTTGCGACAAACCGAAAATGGATTCACATTTCTGTATGGCGGGGAGATTAAGCAATTGTTGGAAGCATTGTCAAGACAACCGATTCAGGATTTGTCAATTTCAGAACCTGATTTGGAAGAAATCTTTATGCACTATTATGTAGATGGAGGTGAGGCGTAATGACATTGTTAAAACATGAATTAAGACAAAATCGTATCTCGCTCCTTATCTGGACTGGAGCAATCACCTTTATGCTTGCCATCTGCATTTTCATTTATCCGGAAATGAAGGGAGAAATGGAGAGTATCAGCGATGTCTTTGCTGACATGGGAAGCTTTTCGGCGGCCTTTGGGATGGACCAGCTAAACTTTGGCACCTTGCTCGGATATTACTCCATTGAATGTGGAAATACATTTGGTATGGGTGGTGCGTTCTTCGCTGCCCTCTGTGGTGCGGGTATTTTAGCGAAAGAAGAAAAAGACCGAACCGCGGAATTTTTGCTAACGCATCCGATTAACAGAGCAAAGATTATCACGCAAAAGTTGTTGGCGGTATTTGCTCAGATTTTAATCTTAAATGTAGTCGTTTATACAGTTTCTATTTTATCAATGGTTGCGGTTGGGGAAACGATTCCTTGGAAAGAGGTCAATCTGCTTCATATAGCGAATTTTTTATTGCAGATAGAAATAGCCGGCATTTGTTCTGGCATCTCCGCCTTTTTAAAACGAGGAAGTCTTGGGATTGGACTTGGGATTGCTGTCATGATGTATTTCTTGAATCTCATCTCCAACATTACGGAGAGTGCAGAGTTTTTGAAATATTTGACTCCATTTGCTTATACAGATGGTGCAAGTATTGTCGCAAATGTTGAATTAGACGTGAAGCTTATTGCAATTGGAATGATATATGCGGTTGCGGGAATTGCAATTGCATATTGGAAATATACTAAGAAAGATATTGTGTAGAATGGAAGGTATCGCATCTGGATATGTGATACCTTTATATTATGATTAAAAACTTAATTTATATTAATTTTAATTTAAATATTGCATAAAATAATAATGTAAGTTATTATGTAAATAGAATAGAAAAGGAGTTTAATTATATGAATGGAGCTTTGTTGGAATTAACAGAAAGACTTGTGCCGATTTCGGAGTTTAGTCAGGGAAAAGCAGGGAAGATTTTTAATGATGTTGCTAAGAATAATAAAGAATATATTGTCTTGAAAAATAATCAACCTACTGCGGTGGTTATCTCTATACAAGAATATAAAGAAACTCAAGAAAAGATAGCAAAATTTGAAAAAATATTGGAGAAAGTGGAGGAGATTAGATTGATGAGATTAGCTGAAAAAAGGGTAAACGATAATTCTATGCAATTTGAAGATTTTGTTAATGAACAAGGATTCTCAATGGAAGAATTGGAGGAACTTGCGGGGAGTGTGGAACTTGAATAATGTCTTGGAAGATACGTATTATAGATGAAGCACAAAAAGATTATGGTAAACTAGATAGTGGTGTAAGAAAACAGGTGCTAGCGGGAATCTTGAAAGTATCCAAAGCACCTCTGCCAAGTCCTAATGGATATGGGAAACCGTTAGGAAATAAAAATAGTAATAATTTAACGAGATTTTTTAAAATTAAATATAAAGGAATCGGTATTCGAGTTGTATACACTTTAGTTCTCGATAAACATATCATGAACATAGTAGTTATTTCTCCTAGAGATGATAATTATTGCTATGAATTAGCGAAGAAAATCTATACAAAATACGGAAAGAATCTTTTTAAAGATATATTTGATAATCTATAGGAAAATAGAATGTTTATGAGATATAATATAGATACTTTAGTCGAAGTCCAACGGTCGTAAATAAATACTTAAGTCCAACCGTTGTCTTCATTTGCCAATTACATTATATGCAGAGATTGTGAGCAATATTTGTTTTTAATAAAAAAATTCGTAACTATTCAGAACCAACCTCGAAAACACGTTGTGTTTCCTCGGTGTGGCGTATCCGCCAAATAAAATTTTAAAAACATCCTAAAAAATGCAAGCATTTTACGTCTGTTTTATGAAATTTTGCTTGGCTCTGAACAGTTACAAATTGTTAAGAGGGAATGAAACATGAAGAAAATTATTCTAGCGTCTGCTTCGCCACGAAGACGGGAATTGATGATGCAGGCAGGGTATGAATTCGAAGTTCAAGTGAGTCATAAAGAAGAAACATATAGTAGTGAAACACCGGATGAAATAGTAAAGGAGCTGGCGCTTTTAAAAGCAAGGGATATTGCCGAGCAGAATGCAGCGAAAGATTTGGTGGTAATAGGGGCAGATACAGTTGTTGCTTATCAGGGCGCTATTCTGGGTAAACCGAAATCGAAAGAAGAGGCGTTTGCAATGATTCAAAGTTTTCAAGGGGATAAGCATCAGGTATATACAGGGGTTGCTGTCCTAAGTTATGATGCAGAGGGGAATGAAACTGTTGTGAATCATGCAGTGAAAACCGATGTATATGTAAATCCTATGTCGGACGAAGAGATTTGGCATTACATTGAAAGTGATAATGTAATGGACAAGGCGGGAAGTTACGGCATTCAAAGCGGATTTGCAATACACATAGAAAAAATCGAAGGGGACTACTTTAATGTGGTAGGTCTTCCGATTTCCTATATATATAACATATTAAAAGAAATAGAGGGGATTGGAATGCAATGAAGAAATCCCGATTTACCATAACAACGACACATTATATTTTATTTAGCTTTCTGATTGCCATTTTGGTTGGAAGCGTATTATTAGCATTGCCAATCAGCTCGGCAAGTGGACAGACAACTCCATTTATCGATGCGCTATTTACCGCCACAACTGCCACCTGTGTAACGGGGCTCGTGGTTGTGCCAACGGTCACGGCGTGGAGTTTGTTTGGGCAGATTGTTATTTTGGTATTAATACAAATAGGTGGGCTTGGCATTATTACCATTATGGCGAGCATTACAGTATTTCTACATCGAAGAATGGGATTGGCAGACAGATTGCTTTTACAGGATGCTTTTAATCTGAATACGTTATCAGGATTGGAAGCCTTTGTAAAGAAAGTTATAAAAGGCACACTCATTATAGAAGGAATTGGAGCATGTTTTTATATGATGGTCTTTGTTCCAAAGTTTGGATTGAAAGGCATCTGGATATCCATATTTACATCCATATCTGCTTTTTGTAATGCGGGAATCGATATAATTGCAGAAAATAGTCTGTGTGATTATGCGTTGAACCCAATCATTAATATAACGACATGCCTGCTGATTATCCTTGGCGGACTGGGATATATCGTTTGGTGGGATTTGATGCGAGTGAGTAAGTTGAGACGAACAAGGAAAAGTCCATTTTGGAGAAGTCTCACCTTGCACAGTAAAATTGTGATTAGTGCAACGGGTTTACTTATTGTAGTTGGCGGCATTCTAATTCTACTATTTGAATACAACAACCCGAATACGATAGGGGGGTATTCGTTCATGGAAAAGGTGGAAGTAGCATTGTTCCAATCCGTTACCACAAGGACAGCAGGATTTGCAACCATACCGCAGGAAAATCTAAGCAATGCATCGGCAATCATTTGCCTGCTGTTAATGTTTATCGGGGGTTCACCTGTTGGAACTGCTGGCGGTATTAAGACGGTGACCTTTGTTGTGCTCATAGCTTCAGCATTTGCGACAATTCGCAATCAAAAAGAAGTGAATTTGTTTGGAAGAACGTTATTCAAAGAAGCGGTAAGCAAGGCGGCAGCAGTAACCAGTATGTCCTTTGCAATTATGTTTGTTTCAACAATTCTACTTTCGGCAGTAACGAGCGCAGATGCTCTTGATATTTTATATGAAACAGTTAGCGCGACAGCAACGGTAGGACTCACGCGAAATCTCACTTCGATTTTGAATATCTATGGAAAACTGATTATTATCGCAACCATGTATTTGGGACGTGTAGGTCCAATCTCTCTTGCTGTAGCATTTAATTTCAAGAGAGAAAAGAAGAATATCATTAAGAACCCAACCGAGGAAATCAGTGTAGGTTAGTCTGGGTTGGGAGAAGGAGAAGAAATGAGTATTAATCGAACATATGCGGTTTTCGGTCTTGGAAGATACGGAAGAGCCGTAGCAGAAGAGTTAGTAAAAAGCGGTGCGGAGGTTATCGCAATAGATGAGAATGAAGAATATGTAAATGATGCCAGCGCGACTATTCCTATCTGTAAATGTGCAGATATTACAGACCCGGAAGTGATTGAAAAGTTAGGCATTGCAAATGTAGATGTAGTAATCGTTGCAATGGCAAGTAACCTGGAAGCCAGCGTGATGGCAGTCACTTTATGTAAAGAAGTTGGAGTGCCGACGGTAATTGCGAAATGCTCCAATGAAATGCATCAGAAGATTTTGAGTCGTGTGGGTGCGGACAGGGTTGTGTTCCCGGAAAAAGAGTCAGGAACGCGACTTGCAAAGAATATTTTAAGTTCCGGATTCGCCGATTTAATTGAACTTTCCGATGATGTATCTATGGTGGAAATGGATGTGAGACAGGAGTGGGAAGGCAAAACCCTGATGCAATTGGATTTGCGTAAGAAATACTCCATGAACGTGGTTGCAATTCGCAAGGGTACAATGGTAGCAACAGATGTTGACCCGCAGATGCCATTGGAAAAGGATATGAAATTGATTGTGATTGCGAATGTGCAGAAGTTGAAGAAAATGAAATAAAGAGAAGAAAAGAGAGCAAACTCCATGAAAGTGGTGTTTGCTCTTTACTATTTTTATACATATTATTTCGCTTCCCATCTTCCGGATGCGCCGCAAGGCAACACCAGTCCATTGCTTGATACAGGCAGTCCAATTTCCTGAGCATCAACGGTGCCATTAAAATGTTTCAACTCAGTTGCCAGCATGTAGGTCAGTACAGCAGGTGCAAGACCTGTGGTGTAAGAGTTAATTAAGAAGAATAATGGTTCGTCAGACAGAATCTGGGTGCATAGTTTAATAAGTGGGTGAATCATATCTTCGATTTTCCAAATTTCACCCTTTGGTCCACGTCCGTAAGAAGGTGGGTCCATGATAATGGCGTCGTATTTATTTCCACGACGAATTTCACGTTCTACAAATTTCACGCAGTCGTCTACCAACCAGCGAATTGGTGCTTCAGAAAGTCCAGATGAGGCAGCATTTTCTTTTGCCCAGCCTACCATACCTTTTGAGGCATCTACATGAGTGACGTTTGCACCTGCAGCGGCAGCAGCAAGAGTAGCGCCGCCTGTATAAGCAAATAAATTTAGTACTTTAATTGGGCGTCCTGCATTTTTGATTTTTTCAGAGAACCAGTCCCAGTTGGTTGCTTGCTCCGGGAATAGTCCGGTGTGCTTAAAACTAAATGGTTTCAAGTTGAATGTGAGGTTCTTGTAATTGATTTGCCATTGCTCCGGCAAGTCGAAGAATTCCCATTCGCCACCGCCTTTTTTGCTACGGTGGTAGTGACCATTCATATTTTTCCAGCCTTTGTGTGTTTTCTTCGTATCCCAAATAACCTGAGGGTCTGGTCTTACTAAAAGGTAATCGCCCCAGCGTTCTAGTTTTTCACCATTAGAAGTGTCGATTACTTCGTAATCCTTCCATCCATCTGCTATCCACATAATTAAATCCTTTCTTTATATATAAAGCATCCTTATCTTGTCTGTCCGGTTCCGCGAATGATGTACTTGTACGTATTCATTTCGCAAAGTCCCATTGGTCCTCTTGCGTGAATCTTCTGAGTGGAAATTCCGATTTCACACCCCAGTCCGAATTCTCCGCCGTCTGTAAAGCGGGTTGAAGCATTTACATACACAGCTGCACTGTCCACCATTTGTGTAAAGTAAGCTGCGTTTGCATCCGTTTGCGTAACAATCGATTCACTGTGATGGGTAGAGTGCTTCGCAATATGAGCAACTGCCTCCTTGACATCATCTACAACTTTTACAGCAAGTATATAATTCAAAAATTCAGTGTCAAAATCATTTTCTCCAGCAGGTGTGCCATCAATGATTTTTTGAGCGGCTTCATCCAGACGGAGTTCGCACAGTGGTTTCCCATCCGTGTGCTCTGCGAGACGCTTCCTTAATAAAGGAAGAAATTTGTTTGCAACTTTTTTATTTACAAGGCAAACTTCTGCGGCGTTACAAACTGAAGGCCGGCTCATTTTGGCATTTTCTACTATATTAATAGCTGTTTCTATATCTGCAGTTTCATCTACATAAATGTGGCAAATGCCAGTTCCTGTTTCAATACATGGAACAGTGGCATTTTCAACGCATGCACGAATCAGTCCTGCGCCGCCACGAGGAATTAATAAATCTACTTTTCCTGCAGCGGTCATAAGCGCTGTTGCTTCGCTGCGGTCTGTGTTAGAAGGCATACCAACAAGGTCAGCAGGAAGACCTGCATTTTCAAGACCTTCTTTTAATGCATTTACAATAGCTAAAGAAGAACGGAAGGCTTCCTTACCGCCACGCAGGATGCACACGTTACCACTCTTAATCAGGAGGGCAGCAGCGTCGGACGTTACATTTGGGCGACTTTCATAAATGACTGCCACCACACCGATTGGTACAGAAACCTTTTCGAGCTCCAAACCGTTGTAAAGAGTTCTGGTTTCTAACACGCGTCCGACAGGGTCTGGCAACTTGCAGACATCGGTGATGCCTTTTGCCATCGCCCTAATGCGGGCTTCGTCTAATCTCAAACGGTCAGCCATCACGCCGTCACCATAAGCGATCAGATCTTCTTTATTTGCCTTCAAAATTTCTTCTGTATGTGCAATAAGGCTTTCGGCCATAGAATGAAGACCTTTATTCTTAGCATCTTCACTTAAGGAAGCTGCAATTGGTTTCACTGTTAAGGCAGCATTTAATAGTTCATGAACTGTCATATTAATCTTCCTTTCTTTGTAAAACGTGTTCCAACAGATTTTCCATCAAATATATCGTAGAGAACCTCCGGATTACTTCCATTAGAGATAATCATGTCAATTCCTGCATCCATACAAATCTGTGCGGCGTTCAGTTTAGTTATCATACCGCCCGTACCACGTGAAGTCCCTGCCGTACCTGCAAGGTTCATAATGTCCTCGTTAATTTCTTTTACTATCGGAATCAAGCTGGCATCCGCATCTTTTCGAGGATCTGCTGTATATAGACCATCAATATCAGAAAGCAGAATTAACAAGTCTGCATTCGCACTTGTTGCAATAATGGCAGACAAGGTGTCATTGTCGCCTACTTTAATTTCTGAAGTAGCAATGGTATCATTCTCATTTATAATAGGAAGAACTCCGAATTCAAGTAGTCGGTTTAAGGTGTTGTCAAAGTTTGTGTGGCGTTCCTCGTTTTCGAAATCAGCACCGGTCATTAACATCTGAGCTACGGTGTGATTGTATTCCTGGAATAACTTGTCATAGGTATACATCAACTCACACTGTCCAATGGCTGCGCATGCCTGCTTTGAAGGAATGTCCTGTGGCTTCTTGCTGAGACCAAGCTTTCCTACACCCATGGCGATAGCCCCTGATGATACAAAGATAATTTCCAATCCAGCATTTTTTAAATCGGAAATCACCTTACAAAGATTTTCAATTCTTCTTATATTAATATTACCGTTTTGATGAGTCAGCGTAGAAGTGCCGACTTTAATTACAACACGCATGTCCTGCCTCCTAAAAAGAGTTTCATTTGTTTTACTTGAAAAAGAGTATACTATAATGGAAGATTTTCTGCAAGAGATTAGAAGATTGTTTGGGTAAAGGAATTGTGCTTTGGGGTGTTTATGGTGTAGGAGAACCAAAATGTCAGATGCACCGTAAAACTTCCTTATATTATATGGGCGAGGTACTGAGATTACGGTGTGCATATAAAAATATGCAATTAGCACCGTAACATGTTGGTGAGTTTAAATGAGAAATATGCTGTTTTACGGTGTAAATAAATAGAAGTTAATTTAGTACCGTAAATTTAATGAAATATATTTGGATGTAACTCTATAATTACGGTGCGAAACAATAAAGACATGATATACACCGTAATTATCGAGAATATACATTTATGGAAAAAGAGAAATTACGGTGTAGAGAAGCAAAGTTTAATACTGCACCGTAATCTATCAAAAAACACAAATTGAATCAAACAAAAACTACGGTGTGGCACACCAAAAACAAGAGTCGAACCGTAGACGTAAAAATCACCATAAAAAAGTGAAAAAATTTTTTCAAAAAATCGAAAAAAAGTGCTTGCATTATAGATTTCTTTCCTGTATAATAAAAAAGCTGTGACAAGATAGCGATGAAGCGTGAGGTTGCTACCCACCGTGGTAGGTATTCCGTGGAGCGAATGTCAAGTTAGGAAACTGGCGACAAGTCACTGTACGAATCTATAACAGCCGATGAGAAACGGTAACAACGTGTGAGTACTCACGACACACACGGGAGAGTGTACAGTCACCACTTGTCGTACTAAAACCCAAGTACGAAAAGGAGGCGGCTTTTTTTATGGCAAGTCAAGTAATGAGAATTACACTGAAAGCGTATGAACATCAATTAGTTGATGCAAGCGCAAAGAAAATCATCGAAACTGTAAAGAAAACAGGATCACAAGTAAGTGGACCAGTACCACTTCCAACAAAGAAGGAAGTTGTAACAATCTTAAGAGCGGTTCATAAATACAAAGATTCTCGTGAGCAGTTCGAACAAAGAACTCATAAAAGACTCATTGATATCATTGCTCCAACACAAAAGACTGTTGATGCATTATCAAGATTAGAGATGCCAGCAGGTGTTTACATTGATATCAAAATGAAAAACAAATAAGAGTTCAGTAACTAATTAACAGACAGTAAGAATCCTATAATTTAGGATGAACGCGTAAGCGTTCCGCTGTAAATCACAGGAGGTAAGTAATAATGAAGAAAGCTATTTTAGCTACCAAAGTCGGAATGACTCAAATCTTCAACGAAGACGGCAGCTTAGTACCTGTTACCGTACTTCAGGCCGGACCTTGTGTAGTAACCCAGGTTAAGACAGTAGAAAATGATGGTTACAGCGCAGTTCAGGTTGGTTTTGTTGATAAGAAAGACAGAATCATCAACAAAGATGCAAGTGGCAAGAAAGAAGTAATCCACA
>JAEIGA010013674.1_pt1 | contig 12352 bp, 7 predicted proteins | sample 9270691 | NCBI WGS metagenome assembly JAEIGA01 (sample SAMN17057246, study PRJNA624740) | gut metagenome | biome: biome; isolation source: fecal sample | host: Bos grunniens | place: China: Xizang | collected 2019
AGCAATTGATGCTCTTGAAGCATTAGTTGGCACAACTTCAGTTAAAGATCAAATTGAAGCAGCTATTGCAGCTCTTAATTTAGATACAACATATGAAAAAGTTGGTGTTGCAAAAGGCTTAGTTGATGCAGAAGCAGAAATTGCTCGCGCTGCTGAAAAAGCTAATGCTGATGCAATTGCAGCTATTAATGATGAAGATGAAGGTATTTTAGCTAAGGCTAAAGAATATACTGATACAGAAGTTACATTTGAAAATGGTATCACTACTGTTAATGCTTTAGGTGGAATTGGCGCAAATACAAGCTTAGATGGAAAAACTGTAACAGAAATCTTAGATATGCTACTTTTCCCATATGTTAAACAGACAGTTACTAATGTAAAAGGAACTCCAAATGGCGGAACTTTTGAACATGGTAATAATCAGACAATTACTGCTGTAAGCGGTACTGTTACTAAGAAATCTAAACCTATTACTAAAGTAGAATTATTGCAGGGATCTACTGTATTAGCTACTAAAGAAGGTGACGAAGTTAAGAATGGTGGAACAATTACATTCTCTGGCTTAAATGTAGCTGTTAATTCAACAAATGTACAGTTAAAAATGAAAGCTTATGATGAAAATGGTTCTACTGCAGAAGCTTCTACAGGAGCATTTACATTTGTATATCCATACTATTATGGAACATGTGCTGCTGGTGCTACTATCGATGAAGCTTTAGTTGAAGGATTGACTAAAGACGTTAAGAACAAAGGCGAAAAAGCTTACTCTTATACTACTGATAACTCATGTGCAGTAATTGCTTATCCAAAAGCTCACGGTGAATTGAAATCAGCATTAGACCCTAATGCTTTCGAAAACATCGCTGCATTCACAAAACATGAAGTATCTATTACTGGTTTAAATGGAACTGCTCAAAATTACTATGTATACGTTAGTGGAGCATTTACTGGCTCTGGATTCAAATATACATTTAAATATTAATTGAATGAGGAGGATAATAAACAATGGCTAATGAATTAAAATTTGGTAAAGGTATTGGCGTTGCGGCCGGCTTTGACCTTGGAGCGCAAAAACCTCTTGATTCAAGATATACTGTTGCAACTATTGAAGAAAGAGATGCCCATGTAACTGGAAATAGAGCATACGATGGTATGTTAGTATTCGTTGAAGCTGATAAGAAAACTTATCAGTACTTAGACGGAGCATGGGTTGAATTTGGATTCAACAATGATAAATTACAGGCTGAAGTTGTTGATAATTTAGAAAGTGATGATTCTGCTAAAATCTTATCTGCTAAACAAGGTAAGGTATTAAAAGGATTAATCGATGCTGAAGCTGAAGCTGCTCGTGCAGCAGAAAAAGCTAATGCAGACGCTATCGATGCTATTGAAGCAGATTATCTTAAAGCTGCTGATATGGCAGCTGAAGTTGAAGCTAGAAACGCAGCTATCAAAGTTACCGATGATAAAGTTGTAGCTTTAGCAGAAACTCATGCAACAGATAAAGCTGCTTTAGAAGGAGCTATTGAAGCTCTTGAAGGTGAAGATGAGCGTATTGAAGGTCTTGTAACTGCAGAAGTTACTAAAGCTCGTGAAGAAGAAGGTAAATTAGCAGACAGAATTAAAGCTGTTGAAGATGATTACCTTAAAGAAGCTGACAAGACAGAATTACAAGGCAATATTGATACTTTAACAGGTGTTGTTGAAGCTTTAAGAGATGGCGTTGATGCTACTAAAGTTGACGGTATCCTTGACTTAATTAAATATGTTGAAGATCATGGTCCAGAAGTAACTGGCATGAAAGAAGATATTGCTGAAAATGCTCAGGCTATTGCTGATCATGCAACAGAATATGCTGAACATCTTGTAGCTCAGGCAGCTATTGATGAAGCTCAAGATGCAAAAATTAAAGCATTAGAAGATAAGTTCGGTGAGGGCGAAGGCTCTGTTGAAGATATGATTGCTGATGCTCAGGCAGCAGCAGAAGCTAAAGCAAAAGAACTTGCAGATGCAGCTCAGGCAGCAGCAGAAGCAACTGCATCAGCAGATGCTACTTCTAAAGCCAATGCCGCTCAACAAGCAGCTGAAGCTAAAGCTAAGGAACTTGCAGACGCAGCAACAGAACTTGCTAATGCAGCTCAAGAAGCGGCTGACAAAGCTCAAGAAGAAGTTGATGCAGTTGAAGGACGCATGGATACTGCTGAAAGCGAAATTGATACTCTTCAATCTGAAATGGATGCTGTTGAAGCTAAGGCTGCAGCTAATGAAGAAGCAATCGCTAAATTAAACGGCGCATCTAGCGTAGAAGGTTCAGTAGCTAACTTAATTGCTACTGCAAAAGCTGAAGCTGCTACAGACGCTCAAACAAAAGCAAATGCTGCTGAAAAGAATGCAAAAGACTACACTGATGAAAAATTCAATGCTGTAGTAGAAACAAATAATAACCAAGAGACAGAAATCAACAACTTGAAGACTGCGGTTGGTGATGGTAAGGTTGACGATAGAATTGCAACTGCTAAACAAAGTGCAATTGATACTGCGGCAGCTGATGCTACTGCCAAGGCTAATGCGGCTCAATCTGCTGCCGAAGCAACAGCTAAGAAGTATGTTGATGACATGCAGATTGCTGATACATATGCAACTAAAGATGAGTTAGATCAAGCTAAAGAAGATTTAACAACTGAAATTGGTAAGAAAGCTAATGACGCTGATTTACATCCAATCGCTAAATCTGGATCTTTCGATGATTTAGAAATGGGTCTTATGACTATCGTATTTGATTGCGGTGGAGCTACTGAAGAATCTGCAGCAGTTACTTACTCAATGAGAGCTACAACTCCTACAGTATCTTCTGGTAGTGATGGAGTTTTTGAATCTGATGGTAAAACAGAAAACTTAACTAAAGTTGAAATTAATGGAGAAGTAGTTGATCCATCTTTATATACTGTTTCTAATTAAATAAAAGGAGTATTGTGCAATGATTTTACAAGTAGATAAAAAATGTTTTCAAAACTTGGCTAAAGGAGAGCACAATATTAAAATCGGCTTCACTGATGGTGAAGCCGAAGGCTCCTTTAGAGTAGAAGATAGTATCACATTTTATATGCATTCAGATGAACAAATTCCTTTTACAGCTACCAATGGAATGACTTGGGGAGATTGGATTAAATCTTTTGGAACCGGTTCTTCTGGAAATTATATTATTTGGGTTGGATTTGATAATAATACCCTATATATTGATCCTCGTTGCAATCTTCAAGAATTTAAAGATGTGGGATATACGAATTATGATTTGGGAGCAGCATCATTACGTTTAAAAAATATGAATACTGAAGAATATCAAACTATAAATAATTTGATTATTCCGAATGTCACTTATGGATGTAATATTTGTTGTTTTGATGCAGGAACTCAAATTTTAATGGCAAATAATACTTTGAAAAATATTGAAGATGTTAATATAGGAGATAAAATAATTTCTTATAATGAAATTACTCAAAATTTTGAAGAAGATATAATTATAAATACTATTATTAAAGAAAATTCTGATGATTTAGTTTATGTTAAACTATCTAATGGAATTGAAATCGGAATGAGAGCTTATCATCCACTTTTAACTACTGAAGGGTGGAAATCTTTAAGACCTGCATTGGCAGAAACAATTAAAGATTTAAATACAGAAATTTCTCAATTAAACATTGGAGATTCTTTAATCGGTATTAATGAAAATCCTACTATTATCAAAATTATAAATCGAGATACTCCTATAAATCATACTACTTATAATCTTACAGTAAGTAAAAATCATAATTATATTGCTAATGGGGTTGTAGCTCACAATGGCTGCAAATAGAAAGGAGGAAATATAATTGATTTTACATATTAAAAAAGACGCTTTTAAAAATTTATCTAATGGAGTTCATACAATAAAAGCTTCATTTACAGATGGGTACGGAGAAAGTCAAGTTGAAGTAAAAGATAAAATAACTTTTACTATTCTTGGTGAAACTTTTACTGCGACTACAGGTATGACCTGGGCAGAATGGATGCAATCTTATGGCTTTGGGGGATGGGGCAATTATATTCTTTGGTTAAATGATAATAAAGAATTATTTATTGATCATCGTCATAGTAGCAACTGGGATTCTGGATTTTCCTTAGGAGCTGCAGAAAACGCATTTTTTGATTCAAATGATGTAAGACAAACTCTTAATGATGTTATTAGAGATGGTGGCGTTTACGGAAGAGAATCCGGCGCTCCAAATTAATTATATTCCCCCTAGGTATTTATACCTAGGGGCTAACTTAGAAATTTAAGATAAATTTGAAATTGACAATTTATCTTTTCTCCAAAATTTGAAATTGATAATTTAAAAGGAGATTTATATATATGTCAGAAAAAACATTTAGTAATGTTCGTATCATACATAAGCATGATACAGAAGAAAATTGGCTTAAAGCCATAAATTTTATTCCTAAACAAGGTGAGTTAATTATCTATGATATAGATGATACTCATGCTCAACCAAGGTTTAAAATTGGTGATGGCGAAACTTTAGTAAGTGAATTGCCTTTTAGTCAAGCTCAACAGGCAAATTGGGACCAAATGGATGAAAACGCAGCTGATTATATTCAGAATAAACCTTTTGGATTGACAGATGAAACAATTTGGATGCCACTTGCTGAAGAAATTTCACCATCTTATGTATTAATGTCAGGTTTTGTAGTTTATGATATACCAGGAAAATTTAAAGAAGGCCGTAAATATAAACTCATTATTGATGGAGAGGAGTTCATTAGAGAGGCTGTTAATGATATAGCTGGTAGCGCTTGTATTGGAAATATTGGAGGATCTATTAATAATTTTCCTAGTATTTTAGAAATGGATTTTAGTAAATTAGATTGGTCTAATGGAGATTGGTTTTGTTTAAATGCAGGCACTTTTACTACAAATACAAAAATTTCTTCTGGTAATTGCGTAATTAGTTTATATCAAGAAGAATATGTAATTAAAACTCTTGACCGCCAATATATTAATTATATTCCAGGTGAAAAAGTAGAATATAAACAATATACAATAGATGGAATTAATTATGTGGCTAGTAATGGAGCTGAAATTTTCAATGACTATGAAAACAATATTGCCATTGGTTCATACTCTCATGTAGAAGGTTATAGAAATACAGCTTTAGGAGCAAATTCTCATGCAGAAGGTAGTGATACCTTAACTAAGGGTCTTAATTCTCATGCAGAAGGATCTACCACTCAAGCATCAGGACATCATTCTCATGCAGAAGGTATAAGAACTACTGCCTCTGGGACTTCTTCTCACGCAGAAAATGGTGATACTACTGCATCTGGCGCTAATTCTCATGCAGAAGGTAGTTATACTATTGCTACTGGTCAAGCGAGTCATGTTCAAGGTAGATATAATATTCCTGAAGAAACACCTAAATATACTCAAACAACTGCAATATACACCAATTATACAGAAAAAGATGGAGATACTCCTATTTATTTCTGTAAATCGCTAGGATTTGATGGTGAAACAGGATTATATACTATTGAAATTCTTTCAGAAGGAACTTTTAAAGATTTACAGGTAGATGATACTTTTGTTTTTTCAATTCCTGAAAATAATACAGTAAATATGTATTATAAAGCCATAACTTTAACATCTAGTAGAGTTGATGAAGAAACTGGTAAAAGTTATTATAATTGGACTTATTATGGAATTGCAAGTTCAGAATCAACAGCAGGATATGATGCAAAAATTGCTCATATTGTAGGTAATGGAACTTCTGAAAAACGCTCCAATGCTCATACATTAGATTGGGAAGGTAATGCTTGGTATTCCGGAGATATTTATGTTGGATCTACATCTGGCGTTAATAAAGACGAAGGTAGTAAAAAAGTTGCAACAGAAGATTTTGTTAAAACTTCATTTCTAAACTTAAATTCAAATACAGTTTTAAGTTTCTATTGTGTTGAAGACGTAACAATTGTTACTAATGGAATCTCTAAAGTATATCCAGCAAATTCAAACGTAGAAGTTCGTTTTACTGAAAATGATGTATTTGAAATTATTCCTACATCAAATAATTCAATTTTTGCATTAAACGCATTCCCAGGAGCTCTAAATACATTTTATCCTTGGTTAGAAGGTGTTAAACAATTCTCAAATATTTTGTTTGACATGAACTCAGAAGATATGTATACAAAATGGAACCAAGGCAATCAAGGTGTATATAAAGTACAATTTGCGCAATATATAAATTGTATCTTCTGGAGCGATAATCCTTATATTAGTGAAGTTACCAAGAGAACAAATTATACATTATATAATACATCACAAATGCCTTTATGTTATTCTAGCATCCCTGAAAACACTTTCAAATCTTTCTATTTAGCTTTGGGTGTAGTTAGTGATCCTAACTGGGCAAATCCACTATATAGAGAAAGTTTTGCAAATGCGTCTTGGGCAACTCAAGCTTTTAGTTATTATGGAGCTAGAACAATTGGTCTACCTGGATTAGACAGTTCTGAATTTAACATTGTATTACCTAAAGATTGTCGAGGCCTAATGTTTGATGCAGGAATGGTTGAAAACGCAGGTACTTTTGACGCAATTAATGTAACCGATTTTGGAGCGAAATCTGGAAGTTGGAGAGATGCATTTGGTAAATGTATTGCTTTAAGAAAATTATTTATCAAAAATCTTAAAGTTAATCTTGATTTATCATGGTCCCCAATTGAGTATAATTCTATTTCTTATATTATCTCAAAAGCAGCAAATACAAATAAAATAACAATTTCTGTTTCTCCATATACATATTATTTATTAAATCAAGCTGATTTTGAATTAGCTGCAGAAAAAAATATTACTATTGAATTATTATCAACTCACTATTCTGAAGATAAGCGTTTAAATGATATCGCGAATAAAGCTGATAAAGAATATGTTGATGAAGCTATTAGTTCTACTAAAGATGATTTATTAAATGGTGCTGGAGAAGCTTATGACACTCTCAAAGAGCTTGGTGAATTGATTGATGAAAATCAGGATGCAATTGATGCTCTCGAAACTATTGCACATGGTAAAGTTTCGATTGATCAAGGTGTTGAACATGCAGATAAAATTCTTGCGATTAATGAAAATGGAATGGTTGTTCCATGTTCAATTAATGAAAAAATTAAATTCGCAACAGATGAAGATGTTTTAAATGCTCTTATCGAAATTGATGCATTGTCAACTATTACTGATAATGATGGATTTATATTCACTGATGAAAACAACAACATTTTAATGTGGTAAAATTAGGAGGACTTAATTATGTCAAATTTAAAAAAAATTACAGAAGTTCCTGTTGTGGAAAATGTAGAAAATATTAATTTGATAGCAAATAGTAATGGAGCTGCCGTTCAAGTTGCGGCAAATCAAATTGGAGCACAGGCAGACTGGAATGAAACAGATGAATCTAGTCCTGCATTTATTATGAATAAACCAACTTCTTTAGGTGGCAGTGTAGTTATGTATGGAATTTACAATGGTATCTATGATATTAATGGAAATAGCGTTACATGGGAAGAATTTGCAGAAGCTTTTCATAATGGAGTGGTAAGATATTCATATGATGTACCACCAGTAGAAAAAGGAGAAAAATGCGGCACTATTATTGGATATACAACATATGGTACAGAAAAACGTTTGTATGGAATAATGGGAGACTCACTCAGAGTTGAAACATCATTAGAATTTTAAGGAGATATATAATGAAACTTGAAATTATCATTCCGGCATATAATTGTATAAAAACTTTAAATAAAACTTTGGCTTCTTTAGAAGCTCAAACATACAATGATTTCTATGTCCATATTATAGATGATAATTCTAGTGAAAATATTTTACCAATAATTAATCGACATAAATCAAACTTAAATATTAAAATTACAAGAAATGAAAAAAAACTTGGATGCGGTATGACTCGTCAAGTTGGAATTGATTCAACGGATGCGGATTATATCGCATTCTTAGATTCGGATGATGTATTAATGCCATATACTATAGAAACGTGGATTAATATGGCATTAGCAAATCCAGAATATGATATTTTTCATAGTCATTTTTATGAACAAAAGAAAATTAATAATGATTCGGCTTTAATATTGCATAAAAATGGATTCACATGGTGTCATGGTAAATTATATAAAACAGAATTTTTAAAAAAATGGAATATAAGAAATCTTCCAGAAGTTAAATATTCAGATGATAGTTTTTTCAATTCTATGTGTACAGAACTTGGAAGTATGACTATAATTCCAATTCCAACATATATCTGGATTAATAACCCCGATTCTATAACTAGATCTAAAGATTCATTATATGAAGCGGAAAAATATTTTGACTTTCTACATGCTATGCGCTTATCTATCGAATTTGTATATAAGAATGGAGTAACTAATATTTCTCATTTACCGCAAACAATGAGTGTAATTAATTCTTATATTAATGATCTTGACGATAGATGTAAAAATGAATATAGTATGTTAATCGAATTAATTAATGGAGGTGTACAATAAAAGTGTTGCTTACATTAGAACAAATTAAAATGGGTTTATCTGCGGTATTAACAACCGCAAATATTAACATAGAAAAATTAAAATTATATGTTGATGATAAATTATCTATAAACAAAAAAGAAATAGATGATAAAATAAACAAAATATCAAATGATATTGTTGGTAAAAAAACTACTGGTAATGAATATACCCTATCAGATGGATCAACAGTTGTTGCTAGAAAAGGGGCAGAAATTTTTAATGATTATTTAAGCAATATAGCTTCTGGAACATTTTCTCATGCAGAAGGTTATGAAACAGAAGCATCAGGAGAAAACTCTCATGCAGAAGGAAGTAATACAGTCGCTTCTTTTACTTCGTCTCATGCAGAAGGAGTATATACCAAAGCAACTGGAAGCGCATCTCATGCAGAAGGTTCAGAAACTAAAGCTAATGGAAATAATTCGCATGCAGAAGGTTCAGAAACTAAAGCTAATGGAACTAGTTCTCATGCAGAAGGGTATTACACAACAGCACAAAATTTCTATTCTCATGCAGAGGGACACCATACGATTGCTTCTGGTATAGCATCTCACTCAGAAGGAGCTTCTACTACAGCTGTAGGAGAATCTTCTCATGCAGAAGGCGGAAATATTACTAGTAGTGGAAATGTATTAAACGATATTACAATTTCATCCTCTGACTTTTCTGGAATTACAAAAAATATTATCGTTAAAGGTTCTCAAGCTTATGGAATTCAATCTCATGCTGAAGGCACACAAACTTTTGCATTTGGATATAGTTCTCATACAGAAGGAAAAACAACAAAAGCATTTGGAGAATATTCACATGCAGAGGGTGCTGAAACAAAAGCAACTGGCTATGCATCACATGCTGAAGGTAGTTATTCAACTGCTAGCGGTTATATTGCTCATGCAGAAGGACAGTCTAATGCGACCGGAATGCTCTCTCACTCAGAAGGTTCTGGTACTGCAAAAGGAAGTTATTCTCATGCTGAAGGACAAAACACAGAAACTGACGGATACTCATCACATGCTGAAGGATATAATACTAAAGCTTTAAATGATTACTCTCATGCTGAGGGGCAAAATACTAAAGCAACAAATACTGATGCTCATGCTGAGGGATATGGTTCTGAAGCAAGTGGATACGTTTCACATGCTGAGGGACAAGGTACAAAAGCTCAAGGAAGTAATTCTCACTCTGAAGGCTATTACACAACAGCATCTGGTAGTGATTCTCATGCGGAAGGTAGCAATACTATAGCATCTGGAAGTCAAGCTCATACGGAAGGTAGTAACACTCAAGCAACTGACGGTCAAGCTCATGCCGAAGGCTATAATACTAAGGCTACGCGAAGTCAAGCTCATGCTGAGGGAAATGGAACCGAGGCAAACGGTTATTATTCACATGCTGAAGGTAACGGTTCTAAAGCAGAAGCGACAGGATCTCATGCAGAGGGTAACTACACTACTGCGTCTGGAAGTCCATCACATGCTGAAGGTAATTATACAACGGCATCTGGAGCTTCATCTCATGCTGAGGGTTACAGAACAACAGCATCTAACTCAAATGCACATTCCGAGGGCGAAGAGACAACTGCATCCGGATATTCATCTCATGCCGAAGGATATAAAACTATTGCATCTGCAAATTATTCTCATGCAGAAGGTCGAGAAACTGAAGCTAAAGAATATCAATCTCATGCAGAAGGTATGAAAACAATTGCATCTGGAGAAAGCTCACACGCCGAAGGAAATTACAGCAAGGCTTTTGGAAGATATTCACATTCAGAGGGTAATTATACAACAGCATATGGTGAAAATTCTCATGCAGAAGGATCCAATACTGTTGCATATGGAGATTATTCACATGTGCAAGGACAAGGAAGTATTGCGAACTCTGCGTATTTGAGCGTAGGCGGTACATACAATTTACCAGAAGAAAAAGTCTTATTTAAAGATGAAATAACTGAAAAAACTGAATATATTTATTCATGGTCAAATTATTACTTATGCAGTGATACTCCTGTTCTTAATTTAAAAACAGGACTTTTCGATGCAACAACAACTGCAGCGAGCGGAAATAGTAATCTCAGCGAGGGATTAATAATAGCTTATTCTTCATCAAATTTTGAATCATATATAGAACTATTACAAAAAGGTTCTGGCAATAATTGGCTCGTAAGAAATCACAAAGTAGTTTCTACTAAGAATGAAAAGGGTAAATATATTCATATGATTGGTAATGGCGAATCCGAAGACGCCCGTTCCAACGCTCACACTCTTGACTGGCAAGGAAATGGTTGGTTCGCAAGTGATGTTTATGTAGGTGGAACTTCTCAAGAGGACACAAATGCAAAGAAGCTTGCAACTGAAGAATATGTAAATGCAGCTAAAGATTATATCATTTTAAAAGACACTTCTACTGGAACAGATTATAAGTTAGTTATTACAGATGGACAACTTTATTTTGATACAGTAATCCCTAAATAATCATAAGGGCTCTTTTACGAGAGCCCTATTTTATTATAAAAAAGGAGAAATAAAATATGGTAAGAATACTAAATGAAAAAGACCTCCAAGAGATTGAAGTTGTCATATCTGATAATCTAGATGAGGCTAAAGAATATGCGGATTCCGTTAAAAACGATCTTCTTAACGGAGCTGGCGCCGCTTATGATACATTAAAAGAGCTAGGCGATTTAATTGATGAAAACGTAAATACAATTGAAGCGCTTGAAATCGTTGCTACTGGTAAAGCTGATGCGACTCATACTCATGTTATTTCTGAAGTGACTAATCTTCAAGATAAACTTGATGTATTAACTGAGCATACAGTAAATAATGATATTCATTTTACAGCTACTGAACGTGCACAACTTGCAGAAATAGCTGATATTATTCCTCAGGCAGCATATATTGATATTTTAGATAATGAAATTATCACAGATACTGACACATCTGGATCAAAAAATATTGATGTAGATTCAACATTGTCTGAAACAAGTGAAAATCCTGTACAGAACAAAGTTATTACAAATGAAATAAATGAGTTAAATGATAAAATCGACAAAATGCTTGAGCTATCTGGCGGAGATACGATTGCGATTCCTAATTATTTATCTGGAACAAAAGTTATTATGAGTTCTTATATTAAGATTTCTGATACTCCAATTCCTAGAGAAGCTTTAGTTAATGGAGGATCTTATACAATTACGTATCTTAATACATCAAAAACCCAATTAATGACATTTGCCGATAAAAGTGTACAAAATTATTTAGAATGTGCTACTATGTTCCAATTTGGAGCTTTTATTACTGTTGTTGAAGATACAGATTTATATGGTGAAGCAGTGGAAGCTGGTCTTTATGCAGATGCTTTTCCGTATACTCCAAATACATATGCTTCATCTCTTACTCTTAATCAGTACGATGGCTTTATAAGTGAAAAAATTAAAGAGTCATATCTTCCATCTTTTGACAATAAAGTTGATGTAAAACAGGGTAAAGCGAATGCTAATCATTTTGTAATGACTGATGAAAATGGAGATATAACCGCTAGTAAGCTTATTTCAGATACATTTGGATTTTTAACTTGCTCTATTGTAATAGATATTGATTCAAGTAATAATGCTATATTATATATAGATCCTGCCGGAGATGAAGAAAACGTTTCTTACAATTTAAAGATAAGAAATTTTTTTAGTGATCCAAGTAGTTCTCCTAAAGATTTAGATTATTATATATTTGATTTTAATGAAGGATATACT
>JAEIGA010013675.1_pt1 | contig 12352 bp, 9 predicted proteins | sample 9270691 | NCBI WGS metagenome assembly JAEIGA01 (sample SAMN17057246, study PRJNA624740) | gut metagenome | biome: biome; isolation source: fecal sample | host: Bos grunniens | place: China: Xizang | collected 2019
ATTGAAAAGAAGATAGCCCAGCGTCTTAACACGCATGTCGTGGGTTATAACTCGGTACAGAACAAGATGAATATTGACAAGGGTGATATGATGCAGTATATTATGCCGCAGGATTTGCGTGCATTTGGCCTTATCCCTGAGATTATCGGTCGTCTGCCAATCCTTACTTCGCTGCGTCCGCTTGACCGCGCTGCATTGCGCAATATCCTTACCGAACCAAAGAATTCTATTATAAAGCAGTATGTCAAGTTGATGGAGATGGATGGTGTCAAGTTGTCATTTGATGACGATACGTTGGAGTATATTGTGGATACTGCCGTTGAGTATAAACTCGGTGCGCGTGGTCTGCGCTCCATTGTTGAGTCCATTATGATGGAGAAGATGTTCGAAATTCCTTCAAGCGGTGTGGATGTTTGCAACATTACAAAGGAGTATGCCCGGAAACAGGTAGAGAAGAGCACGGCTATAAAATGCGCTGTGTAAGTTGTTTTTACAATTGCATGAACGGCAAGTCTTGTGGTGAGGCTTGCCGTTTGTTTTTTGTGTCTGTATATTTTTTGCGTTGTTTTATAAAAATATATTTGAAAAAGTTGTGCATTTAATAGAGTTATTTATAACTTTGTTTTCAAATAGGCATATTATAAAATGGCAAAGAAGTGTAATTTAGCAGAGGCTCTCAAGGAGAACTTCGGTTTTGACAAGTTCAAGGGCGACCAGGAGGCTGTCATCAAGAACTTGCTTGCAGGCAATGATGCCTTTGTTCTGATGCCTACCGGTGGCGGAAAATCGCTTTGTTACCAGTTGCCTTCGCTTGTTATGGAGGGTACGGCAATAGTTATCTCTCCACTGATTGCCTTGATGAAGAATCAGGTAGATGCAATCAGGAATCTCAATGAGGAGGATGGCGTGGCCCATTTCTTGAACTCGTCACTCACAAAGCAGGCTATAGAAGAGGTTAAGGAGGATGTTCTTTCCGGTAAGACAAAACTGCTGTATGTCGCTCCCGAGTCCTTGACAAAAGAGGAGAATGTGGAGTTCTTGAAAAGCATAAAGATTTCGTTCTATGCTATTGATGAGGCGCATTGTATATCGGAGTGGGGGCACGATTTTCGTCCCGAGTACCGTCGCATACGCCCTATTATGAATGAAATAGGCCGCGCACCAATCATTGCGTTGACGGCTACGGCCACAACAAAGGTGCGCGATGATATAAAAAAGAATCTGGGAATACAGGATGCCCCCGATTTCAAATCCTCGTTCAATCGTCCGAATCTCTATTACGAGGTACGCTCAAAAACAAAGGATGTTGACAAGGAGATTATTAAGTTTATAAAGGCCAACCCCGGCAAATCGGGTATAATATATTGCCTTAGCCGCAAGAAGGTTGAGGAATTGGCAGAGATCCTGCAGACAAATGAGATCTCGGCAAAGGCTTATCATGCAGGTATGGACTCTGTAATGAGGTCGCAGACACAGGATGACTTCATTATGGAAAAGATTGATGTCATTGTTGCGACCATTGCCTTTGGTATGGGTATAGACAAACCAGATGTGCGCTATGTCATCCATTACGACATACCCAAGAGTCTCGAGGGTTATTATCAGGAGACGGGCCGCGCAGGTCGCGATGGCGGCGAGGGACAATGTATTGCCTTTTACAATAATAAAGATTTACAGAAACTGGAGAAATTCCTTGAAGGCAAGCCGCTTGCCGAGCAGTACATCGGACGTCAGTTGCTGCACGAGACTACTGCATATGCCGAGTCGTCGGTTTGTCGCAGGAAATTATTGTTACATTATTTTGGTGAGAGTTACGACGTGGAAAATTGTGGTAATTGTGACAACTGCCTCACTCCTAAGAAACAGGTAGAAGCAAAAGAACTGCTCGAGACTGTGTTGGAGGCTGTTCTGGCATTGAAGGAGAATTTTAAGACAGATTATGTAATAGATGTCCTCATGGGTAAGGAAACAGCTGATATCGTATCGCATAATCATGACGAACTAGAGTGTTTTGGATGCGGTGACGACGAAGATGTAAAACGTTGGAATGCTGTGATACGTCAGGCTTTGATTGCCGGCTATCTCGACAAGGATGTAGAGAACTACGGCCTGCTTAAAGTGACAAAGCTGGGCCACTCGTTCTTGAAGAAGCCTGTGTCGTTCAAGATTGTAGAGGATAGGGATTTTGAGGAAGAGGAGACAATAGTACAGACCTCAAGCACTTTTGCTGTAGACCCCGAACTTTTTGCAATGCTCAAGAATCTGCGCAAGAAATTGTCAAAACAACTTGAGTTGCCTCCATACGTGATATTCCAGGATCCTTCGCTTGAGGCTATGGCGACAACGTATCCCATTACTATTGACGAACTCAAGAATATCCCCGGAGTGGGTGAAGGCAAGGCAAAGCGTTATGGCGAGGAGTTTTGTGCCCTTATCAAGCGTCACTGTGAGGAGAATGAGATTGACCGCCCTGAGGATATACGCATACGCACAGTTGCAAACAAATCAAAACTGAAGGTTGCCATAATCAATGCTATTGACCGCAAGGTGGCGCTCGATGACCTGGCAATTAGCAAGGGCGTGGAGTTTGACGAACTGCTAGACGATGTTGAGTCAATCGTGTACTCCGGAACAAAGTTGAATATCGACTACTTCCTTGAGGAGATTTTGGATGAGGAGAACCTGAATGAGATTTATGACTATTTCAAGACTTCGGACACCGATTCCATAGATGTTGCCATAGAGGAACTTGGCGGTGAATATACCGAGGAGGAGATTCGTCTTGTGCGAGTGAAGTTTATTTCAGAAGTCGGAAACTGATTAGAAAAAGAAAAATATATAGTTATATGAATGATTTTATAAAAGAAAAGATTGTGATGGATGGCTTGACCTATGACGATGTATTGCTTATTCCTGCATACTCAGAGGTGTTGCCAAAGGGTGTTTCCTTGAAGACCAAGTTCTCTAAGAATATTGAGTTGAACGTTCCATTCGTGACTGCGGCAATGGATACGGTTACCGAGGCAAAGATGGCTATTGCCATTGCCCGTGAGGGTGGTATCGGTGTAATCCACAAGAATATGTCTATTGCCGAGCAGGCGCACCAGGTTGCCATTGTAAAGCGTGCCGAGAACGGAATGATTTATGACCCCATTACAATACAGGCCGATTCTACCGTAAAGGATACGCTTGACCTTATGGCAGAATATCACATCGGAGGTATTCCTGTAGTTGACGACAATAAAAAACTTGTCGGTATCGTTACCAACCGTGACCTTCGTTTCGAGACAAACATGGCCCGTCCTATCTGTGAGATTATGACTCCTGCCGATAAACTTGTTGTCATTCATCAGCAGACTGATATGGAGTCGGCTGCAAAAATTCTGCGTGAGAACAAGATAGAGAAACTGCCTGTTGTTGACAATGACGGCAAACTTGTCGGTCTCATCACATTCAAGGATATCACAAAGGCCAAAGACAAGCCGATGGCTTGCAAGGACAGCAAGGGACGTTTGCGTGTTGCAGCCGGTGTTGGTGTGACAGGTGACGCTATGGAGCGAATCAAGGCTCTTGTTGATGCCGGCGTTGACGCTGTTGTCATTGATACTGCTCATGGTCACTCTGCAGGTGTTGTCCAAAAATTGAAGGAGGCTAAGGCTCTCTTCCCACAGATTGACATTGTTGTTGGTAATGTAGCAACCGGCGAGGCTGCAAAGATGTTGGCCGAGGCGGGTGCTGATGCTGTTAAGGTGGGTATAGGTCCCGGTTCAATCTGTACAACACGTGTTGTTGCCGGCGTTGGTGTGCCACAACTCTCTGCTGTGTATGATGTTGCCAAGGCGCTTGAAGGTACTGGTGTACCTTTGATTGCCGATGGTGGTCTTCGTTATTCGGGCGATGTTGTAAAGGCTTTGGCTGCAGGTGGATATTGTGTTATGATTGGTTCGCTTGTTGCCGGTACCGAGGAGTCTCCCGGTGATACAATCATCTTCAATGGCCGTAAATTCAAGTCATATCGTGGCATGGGTTCTCTGGAGGCTATGGAGAATGGTTCAAAGGACCGCTATTTCCAGGCCGACACTGCCGACAAGAAGAAACTTGTACCCGAAGGTATTGCTGCCCGTGTGCCTTATAAGGGAACTCTTTTTGAGGTAATCTATCAGTTGGTAGGTGGTCTGCGCTCAGGTATGGGATATTGCGGAGCAAAGGATATCGAGGCGTTACATAATGCAAAGTTCGTGCGCATTACAAATGCCGGCGTGCTCGAAAGTCATCCACACGATGTCTCAATCACCAGTGAGGCGCCCAACTACAGTCGTCCCGAATAAATCAGGAATAGAATGAAAATTAAAAGTATTGCAGCACTTTTTCTGCTGGCATCTACAACTGCATTGGCACAGGTAACCGACCCTGTGCTGATGCGCGTTAATGGCAAGGAGGTTACCCGTTCTGAATTTGAATATGCGTTCAACAAGAACAATACCAATCTTGCCGGTGAAGGGCAGACTGTTGAGGAGTATCTGCCTATGTATGTTGATTTCAAGTTGAAGGTGGAAGAGGCGAAAGCTTTACAACTCGATACATTGTCTTCCTTCAAGGAAGAGTTTGATCGTGACCGTAAACTGTTGGCCGAGAACTATCTTGTCGATACCTGTTATATCAATGACGAGGCATACAGGATTTATGCAAAGGACTCGGCAACTATAGGCGTTGACGGTTTTATAGAGGTTGCGCACATCGTCTTCCTTGCCAAGCAGACGGCACCTGCGGCAGATGTCAAACTTGCAAAGGCAAGGATTGACTCGGCATATGCAATGCTGAACGAGGGAAAGACATTTGAGGATGTTGCAGCTCATTTTAATATTCCGGCACAAGCTATGCGCTCATTCGAGATTGTGCGTGGTCAGGTGTACCCCGAATTTGAACAGGCCGCCTATGCGCTTGCCGACGGTACATACTCGGCCCCGTTTGAGTCTCCGGCAGGTTTCCACATTGTTAAACGTATCTCTTCGCGCCCGTTCGGCTCTTTCCAAGAGTACAAGCCGGCGATTATAAGCATGCTTGAGCAGCAGAATATCCGCGAGGCTGCACGTGTGAAGCGCGGGCGTGACCTTGCGAGCGAGTATGGTGGTGGACTGACTCCACAGCAGGCTCTTGCAATGGAAGATAGTCTGCTTGAAAGCAAGTATCCCGAGTTTGGCAATCTTATGCGCGAATACTATGAAGGACTTCTTTTCTTTGAGGTCTCTACCCGTGAGGTTTGGAACAAGGTTCCGAATGATGAGACAGGGCTTGCCAAATATTTCAAGAAGAATAAAAAGAAATATAAGTTTGAAACTCCAAGATTTCGTGGTGCTGTAATCCAGGCAAACAGCAAGGAGAATCTTGAGAGGATATTGGAAATTCTTGATGGCTGTAGTTTCGAAGATTACAAATCTGCAATTGAGGCTAACCTGCCAAAGGATTCTGCCCGTACAGTGCGGGTAGAGGTCGGCATTTTTGCCATTGGCGATAATGCGTGGGTCGACAAGATGGTCTTTGGACAGGGCGAGGGCGGAAAAATGCGTCGTGGCTTTGTTGCTGTTGAGACTGTTGGTACAGTCATAGATACCCCAGAGACATACAAGGATGTCAAAGGTCTTGTCACTGCCGACTATCAGAAGTATCTTGAAGAGAAATGGGTGAAATCATTGCGCAAGAAATACAAAGTCAAGATAGACAAGAGTGTGCTAAAAACAGTTAATAATCACGATTAAGCAACATCTTTTTGTATCTTTGCCATTAATTCAGAAAATCATGGTGAGAATATAATAGTGTAGAACTGATGCCCGTTAGAATATTTTGGAAATACATATCTCTTTTAACTCTCCCGGCCTTGCTTTTTGCTTGCCGGGAAGAGGTGTCTTATGTAGAGAGGCCTGCACTTGCAGCTGTTGGAGATGCGCATCTTTACAAGGATGAAGCCGATATGGCTTTTGCACGTATGGGGCATGGAGTGGATAGTGCTGCCTTTATACAGAATTATGTTGAGCAGTGGGCTATTGACCTCCTCTTCCTTCAAAAGGCGCAGGAAAATGTCGTTTCAACCGATGAAATTGACCGCATGGTTGAGAATTACCGCATAAGTCTAATTCAGAACCTGTATCAGGATAGGCTTATAACCCAGCAGTTACTTCCGGGGATTTCAGAAACCGAGGTACAGGAGTTCTATGAGAAAGAGGCTTCCTTGTTTGAACTTGATGAACCATTTATAAAGGGGTTCTATGTAAAGATGCCGCTGAAATCGTCCAAGATACGTAATGTGCGTAATTGGTGTTTGCGTAAGGGACAGGATGATTTGGAGCAACTTGAGAAACATTGCTCCGAGAATGGATATGAATATCAGTTCTTCATGGAGGAGTGGATGCCTTTTGTTGACCTTGTCCGTAGGACTCCTTTGACCGAACAGCAACTTATGACCCGTTTGCTCAAGAATAGTACAATAGAGTTCAACGATGAGGGCTATGTCTATTTTGTCAGTGCCGACTCTATACTTAAAGAGAATGATACCAAACCGATAGAGATGGTTGCCGGTGAGATAAAAGAACTGCTGCTCAATTCAAAGAAGGCAAAATTCATTAAAACTGTTAAACGTTCTCTTTATGATGATGCATTGAAGGCCGGACTGGTAATTTTGTATTGATGTGACACTCTGATGGAAAATTTTAAAATGAAAATAAAGGTGATGGATATTATAAAGAAATTGTTGTTTGCGGTGCTTATTGCGCTGCCGTTGCAGTGTCTTACGGCTCAGGATAATGTTATTGACAGGGTCGAGTGGGTTGTAGGTGATAAATTCATCTTGCGTTCGGATATTGAAGAGGCAATCCGCAATTGGGTAATTAATGGCCGCACTTTCGAGGGTGACCCGTATTGTGTGGTTGGTGAGGATTTGGCTGTGCAGCAACTTTTCCTGCACCAGGCTGCTATTGACAGTATTGAGGTTGATGAGAGCAATGTGATGCGTCAGGTTGAGTCTCAAATGGATTATGTCCTTCAGCAGATTGGCTCAAAGGAGAAGATGGAGGAATATTTCAATATGACCACTTCCGATATTCGTGAGATGTATCGCGAGCAACTTTATAACATGCAGATGGTAGAGAGAATGAAGATGAAGATTGTAGGCGATGTAAAGGTCTCTCCGGTGCTTGTAAGACGTTATTTCGAGTCACTCCCAAAAGACAGTGTGCCGTTTATCCAGCAGCAGGTCGAGGTTCAGATCATTACAATGCAACCGGAGGTTGACCGCGAGGAGATTGAACGTGTGAAAGGTGAACTGCGCGAATATACAGAGCGTATAATGAGTGGCGAGACCAGTTTCTCTACAATGGCCTTGATGTATTCTCAGGACCCAGGCTCGGCACGTCGTGGTGGTGAACTTGGTTTCTCCGGCCGTGGGCAGTTCCTGCCGGAATTCTCTGCAGTGGCATTCAACCTCACGGATCCGGGCAAGGTTTCCAAGATTGTTGAGACTGAATATGGCTTCCACATCATACAGTTGATAGAGAAACGTGGCGACAAGGTTAATGTGCGTCACATCCTTAGAAAACCCGAACACTCCCGCGAGAACCTCAAGGCTGCACTCTTGCGTCTTGACTCATTGGCTACAGGTATCAAAGAGGGTGAGATTACCTTTGACGATGCAGCCGGTCTCTATTCTGATGATAAGGATACGCGTAACAATTTTGGTATAATGTACAATAAGCAGAGTGCTTCATCACACTTTGGCATGGATGAACTCCCAATTGATGTTGCCCGCGTGATTGAGTCGTTGCCGGTTGGCGAGATATCACAACCTTTTACATGGTTGCTTGATAATGGCAAGACTGTGTGTGCAATAGCAAAGGTTAAATCAAGAACTGATGCGCATCAGGCTACATTTAATGACGATTATGAGGTGCTGCGCCAGATGTATGAGGCGAAACTTAGCGAGGAACGCATTAAGGAGTGGGTGAAGAAAAAGCAGCGCGAGACTTATGTGCGCATAAACAGTGAGAAACGCGACTGTGAGTTTCTGTATCCCGATTGGAATTTCTACGACGAAAAATAAGCCGTTTTTTAGATGTCAAGGCACTTTTTGCTCATATCTTTTCTTTTTATCTCATTGCCTCTGTTTTCGCAGGATTTAAGGGTTTTGGACCCCGAACCTGTTCAGCAACAGCCGGCAAAGAAGAGTTATGTCCATTTGCTTCATACAGACATCACTCGTTTCGACGAAGCCATTGACCCCGAAGCTTGGATACTTGTCGGCAATGTGAATTTCCGTCGCGACAGCATGTATATGTTCTGCGACAGTGCCCACTACTATCAGAAACAGAACTCGTTCCTGGCTTTCGGCAATGTTAGGATGGAGCAGGGTGACACACTGTTCCTGTATGGTGATTATCTCGATTTTGACGGAGTTACAAACCTTGCCAGGGTGAGAAACAATGTAAGGCTCATTGACAAGGACGTTGTGCTTGAAACGGACAGTCTTGATTTTGACCGTAATAGAAACTTGGGATATTTCTTTGATTATGGAGTGCTATATGACGAGACCGGTACGCTGAAATCATATTATGGCGACTATAATCTTGACACAAAGAAGGCGTGCTTCATTGATGATGTGACTCTGGAAAACTCCAAATCTCTGATACTGTCCGATACGTTGTACTACAATACCGGCAACAATCTTGCGACAATAGTCGGTCCTACAAATATCTACAGTGGCGCTACCGAGGTTTATACAGATCGTGGTACCTATAATACGGCAACTCGTCACGCAACGTTGGTCGAAAGGCCTGTGCTTTTCAATAGCAACAGGAATATCCTGGCCGACTCGATATTCTACGATACGGCAGTCGGGCGCAGCGAGATTTTCGGAAATATCATATATACCGATACCATTAACAGGAATATGCTCACCGGTGAATATGCCTTCCTTGATGAGGTGAAAGACTCGGCATATGTCACAGACAGGGCTGTGGCGATAGACTTCTCACAACGGGATTCTCTTTTTGTGCATTCCGATACAATATGGGCTGTCTCATACAATCTGGATACCGATTCGCTCTATCGTCTGGTCAGGGCCTACCATAAGGTACGTGCTTGGGGAAAGGATGTTCAGGCTGTGTGTGACTCTCTGGTCTTTGATTCAAGGGATACTTGCATGACAATGTACAAGGATCCTATCCTGTGGAATGGTGAACTGCAGCTTCTTGGTGAGGTTGTCAATGTTTATATGAATGATTCAACCATTGATTGGGTGAATATAATAAACCAGGCGCTTTATGTGGAAAGGCTGGATTCTGCCATCTACAATCAGATAAGAGGTCAGGAGATGGAGTTCTATTTCTCCGATGGCCAGTTGCGCGAAATGCAGGTGATAGGCAGTGTAGAGATTATATTCTATCCATTGGACAGCGATAGTACATATATTGGAATGAACACTACCACAGCGGGACGTACAATCGCGTATATGAAAGACCGTAAGGTTGAGAAGGTAGTTGTGCCTAAAGAATCAAAAGGTGTGTTCTATCCTATGGGGCAACGTCCCGAAGAAAAACGTTTCCTTGAGAATTTCGCGTGGTTCGATTATGTGCGCCCACTCTCAAAGGAGGATATATTTAATTGGAGGGGTAAGGGTTCCGGTATGGAGTTGAAGGTGATAAGGAAGGACAAGATACCTTTGCCTACTCTTGACCGCTTTAAAAAGTGATTTTGGATTATGGCTGGATTTAGAATGCGTGAACCTCGCAGGTTCAACCACAAATATATATTTGTTGATGAGCGCAAGGAAAAACTCGAAAAGATTGTAGAGAGTGCCAAGCGCGATTTGGGTATGCTCCCACCCCAAGAACCTACATATGAGGAGCGCATCAGGGGAGCGTTTGTCGGTGAGAACTCGCATCTTGACCGCAAGCGTACTTCTTCCTCACGTGTCTCATCGCGTTTCGCGGTTGCGGCGCTGTTTATCTGTGTGTTTGTGCTGTATTATATATTGAAAACTGTTTACGGGCTTGTTTAGTGTATGAAAGACGTTATACATCTGTTGCCCGATTCTGTGGCAAACCAAATAGCGGCCGGAGAGGTTGTTCAGCGTCCGGCTTCTGTGGTAAAGGAACTTGTTGAAAACGCAATAGATGCCGGGGCAACAAAGGTACATGTTGTTGCTGCTGATGGCGGCCGTACCCTGATACAGGTAATTGATAATGGAAAAGGTATGTCCGAGACCGATGCACGACTTGCATTTGAGAGGCACGCTACCTCAAAAATTTCAACTGCCGATGACCTCTTTGCCTTGACAACAATGGGATTCCGTGGCGAGGCGCTTGCCTCAATAGTGGCTGTGGCTCAGGTTGAACTGACTACCCGTCGTGCCGATGACGAACTTGGAACCTGCATAGTAATGTCAGGCTCAAAATTGGAGGCTCAGGAACCGGTTGCGGCTCCGGTAGGCAGTAGCTTTAAAGTAAAAAACCTCTTTTTCAACATTCCTGCACGCCGCAAGTTTCTCAAGTCGGTGCAGACGGAACTGAACAATATCGTGACTGAGTTTGAACGTGTGGCACTTGTGAATTGTGATGTCGAGTTTACTCTTTCGCACAATGGTAACGAGATGATATCTTTGCCACCCTCATCGTTCCGCCAAAGAATTGTCAACCTTTTCGGTAAGAAAATAAATGCTCATCTCATAGAGGTTGCCGTGGAGAGTTCCCTTATTAATATAAAGGGTTTTGTCGGTGCACCCGAGAGTTCGCGTAAAAAGGGTGCATTGCAATATTTTTTTGTCAATGGCCGTTATATGCGTCACCCCTATTTTGCAAAGGCTGTTGCCGAGGCCTATGGAGAGATAATTCCTCAGGGCGAGCAGATACCTTTCTTTCTATGTCTCGAAGTGGAACCTTCCCGCATCGATGTGAATATACACCCCACCAAGACCGAGATTAAATTTGAAGATGAATCGAATCTATGGAAAATAATCTCGGCAGCAGTAAAGGAGGCGCTTGGACGTTTCAATGCGGCTCCCAGTCTGGATTTTGATGATGACATGATGCCCGAGATTCCAGTAATGGATTTTTCATCGGGTTCATCGGCTCCTGTTTCTGCGCCAAGGGTTTCGTACAACCCGGGATACAACCCTTTCGACAAATACAAATCAGAGAATAGGGGGGCTATTGAAAATTGGGAGTCGCTATATGCTGGTGCCGACTCTGCTTCAAAGCCTCTTGACTTGTCGCCGTTCGAGGATTTTGATGATTACACCGTTAATGAGACGCCTATGGCGGTTCAGACAGCAATCCCGGTGGCTGAGTCGGAGTTCGTGCCAATGTCACAATATAAGGGGCAATACATACTCGTTCCGGTAAAATCGGGTCTCATGTGGGTTCACCAGCGCAGGGCTCATATTAGAGTGTTGTTCGAAAAGTACCGCCATCAGATAGAGGAACATCATGCACCCTCTCAAGGGTTGCTTTTTCCTGAAAGAGTGGAACTTACAATGAATGAGGCTCTTGCGCTTGAGACAATTTCGGAAGAACTGGTCTCTCTCGGTTTTGATATATCGTCGCTTGGTGGTGGCACTTTTGTGCTTAACGGTGTGCCTGTGGGTATTGACGGATTGCAACCGGTGAAACTGCTTTCTGATATCATACACAGTACAATGGAGCAGACCGCCGATGCGAAAGGTAAGGTGTGCGACAGAATTGCACACGCAATGGCAAAGGATGTCGCTATTGTGACAGGGCAATTGTTGTCGCAGGAGGAGATGGGCGCATTGATAGATGACCTTTTTGGTACAAGTATGCCCTCCATTACCCCCGATGGCAAAGCGGTAATTCATATAATGGAGGATGCGGAAATTGACCGTAATTTCTCCAAATAGTGTAAAAAGAATGCCTTTAAAGGTTTGTGATAGTTAAAAATAGTTAAATATATTTACGAACAGGCTCTATACTTGTCTTGCATTGTAAAAATTATGTAATTTTGCAAATAAATGGATAATGTTCATTACTGTCGATTGCTGTGTCCTGGTAAAATATTTTCCATTTGAAACATTGCGATGATGTTGTGTGTTGAATAATACGCAAGTTTTTGTAATAAATGAAATAAGTGTTTATATATAAATCTAATTAGTTTTAAGTATGAAAAAATTTATGATTTCACTAGCTCTTGCTAGTTTTGCATTGTTCTCTACTGCACAGGAGACAGTTAGCGAGGTCGTAGTTCCTACCAAGTCTCACTCGGTAGTTACAAACAGCTTCGGTAGCAACTGGTTCATCGGTGTAAACGGTGGTGTAAACTTCTACAACGGTGTATTCATGAACGGTGAGAA
>JAEIGA010013676.1_pt1 | contig 12352 bp, 11 predicted proteins | sample 9270691 | NCBI WGS metagenome assembly JAEIGA01 (sample SAMN17057246, study PRJNA624740) | gut metagenome | biome: biome; isolation source: fecal sample | host: Bos grunniens | place: China: Xizang | collected 2019
AGACATTTGCTCGTGGTGTGACTATCTACAAGAATAAGGCACAGCGCGCTCGTAGCGTTGAGCAGCGTCGTATGTATATCGACTCTGTACTCTTTATCTACGACCAGCGTGTTGTTTACTTTGGCAACCACTCAAAGAATGGTAAGGATTACATCCTTGATATGAAGGCTCGCGATATGCTCCGTTACTGCACTACAGACCGTCCATTGCTTCGTGCTGGTTTGAAGGATGCTGTAGATGCTGCAATGGAGAGTGGTCGTGTTAACCTCGATATCGTAGCTTCATACTACAAGTATCTTTGCGAGGATTTCGAGTATGATGATAATGTAACAAGCGATATCGTACTTACAGAGTATGAGCGTCTTTCTCCATTGTTTGCAGAGGTTTCTGCAGAGGATGAGCAGTACAAGGAGATCTTCGAGAATAGCTTTGGTACAAGTGGCGCTGCAAGCTGCGACAACCTTGAGACTTTGTTCTCTGCAAAGCTTGAGGCTGATCCAGATAACGTAGCACTTTTGGCTCAGGCAGTAGCACTTATGTCACGTGCTCAGTGTACAAGTGACTTCTTCTTCGCTTCAACCGAGAAGTACTACGCTGTAAACCCATCTTCTGAGACAGCGCTCTTCCTTGCACAGGGCTTCCAGGGTCGTGGCGAGAATGATAAGGCGTTGAAGTATTTGCGTGAGGCATTGGCTGTTGAGGCTGATCCTGCTCGCAAGGAGCCTTTGTATGTTCAGATTGCTCTTATCGAGATTAGCAACCACAACTACAGCGCAGCTGCTGATGCTGCTCGTGAGTTGCGCGGTATCAACCCTGAGAATGGTTATGCATACTTCATCCTTGGTCAGTGCTACGCATCTACAACATGTGCTGATGACAAGGTTGGTGGTACAACAGTTTACTGGGCTGCATACGATGCTATGGCTCAGGCTGCTAACCTTCTTAAGGATGAGCCAGAGGTGTTGAAGGCTGCACAGCAGTTGATGAACGCTTACCGTGCTGCATTCCCTCCACAGGAGCAGTGCTTCTTCGCAGAGCTTACTGCTGGTGCTCGTTACACCATCACTTGCGGCTTTGCTAAGGGTCAGACAACAACAGTTCGTTACCGCTAATATTAGGCATTTGCCTGAGATATGCTCATGAGAATGAAACGATATGCAGTGTTAGCACTCTCCGTACTGGGGAGTGCTACATTGCTATTCTCTTGTGGCAAAAAGGTCAACGTTACATCCTACGATAATGAGACTCTGATGACAGAGTCGAGCGAGAACCGCACGATAACAATGATGGAGAATGGCAAGCGCTCCTATACCTTTACCTCTCCGCTAATGGAGGGCTATAGGCTGGCCTCGAACCCATATCAGGAGTTTCGTCGCGGTATTGAAATGACAACATTTACTGACTCCTTGTCGCTCCCCGAGGTAACTATTACTGCGAACTATGCTATCTACTATGAGTTGCAGAGGTTGTGGGAGGCAAAGGGTAATGTGGTGGTTATACGCCGTGACCGTGAGGAGGGCGATACCACTGTTAAGGGACATACTGAGGTATATACTCAGCAGTTGTTCTGGAATGCTACAACGAAGAAGATATACTCGAACGTAGATACAAAGGTCTTGCAGGCTGACGGCTGGCACTTCGGTGTGGGCTTCGATGCCGATGAAGATTTGAAGAATATTCACTTCCGTAAATATAGCTCCGAGGTTGAGTTTGAGATGACCGAGGAGGAGAAGAGCGATACCACTAAGCGTAAGAGTCTTGAGGAGAAGATTCAGGAGGATAGTGGCTCGTCAGAGCAAGAGGGTAGAGCTGATAGAGATCGCCGGGCGGAGCGCGATGCTCGTGCCAAGTCTCCTGCTAAGCAGGTGCCAGGCTTTGCCTCGCCAAGACCCACGGAGGGAAATATTGTGCGACCAACAGAGCCTCTAAAACCTCATGGAAATATGCAGATAGAGGGTGGTGATCAAAGACCAATGCCAGCAAATAATGGTCGTGAGATGCGTCCAGGTAGTAGACCTGTTGGTGGTGCTCAGTCGCAGAATCCTATAAGCATTAACGCCTCAAAAGTGGAGATAGATAATGGTCCACAGAGTGGCGCTGCAAAGAGGTAATGCACGAAATATCAAGATTTATTTAGATGGGTGAAGATACTTTATCGATACTTATAATTATAGCCGTGATGCTCGTCTTCTCGGCATTCTTTTCTGGTATGGAGATCGCCTTCTTGGGTCGTAATAGACTCAGAGAGGAGATTGACCGTAAGCAGAATTTTATGTTTAATCATATTGCTGAGCTCTTTGCGCGCAACTCAAGCAACTACATCACCACAATTCTTGTGGGTAACAACATCGCTCTTGTTATCTACTCTATGGCGATGTCGAAGCTTATGCTCGAGTCCTTTGCAATAGATAACACACTTCTTCAGACGATTATATCTACCGTTGTTATCATCTTTATTGGAGAGTATATCCCTAAGACTGTGGTGAGGTATAATCCGAACTTTTACTATCGTGTCTTCGCTCCGATAATATACCTATTCTATATTATATTATATCCGCTATCGCGTTTTACGACGCTTCTATCCTATCTGTTGCTACGCCTTATGGGTAGGCGTGTGGAGAGTAGAGAGGAACCTACGGAGTTTAATCGTGATGACCTTGCATCGCTTGTTGAGGCGGATAATATCGAGGTTGATGAGGAGGACGAGGAGGATATACGTCTCTTCCAGAATGCCTTGGACTTTGCCGATCTTAGAGTGCGCGACTGTATGATTCAGCGTGTCGACGTTGAGGCAGTAGACCTTGAGACTACCTCAGTGGAGGAGCTTACCCAGCGTTTTGTTGAGACCAACTATTCGCGTATCTTCGTATGGCACGATACTATTGATAATATCATCGGCTATGTGAACTCGAAGAGTCTCTTTGAGAATCCGCAGTCGATATCGGATATCCTTATTAAGACTATCTATGTTGCCGAGACTATGCCTCTGCAGTCCATGTTGGAGACCTTTACCAAGCGTAAGGCGAGTATTGCAGTGGTCATTGACGAGTATGGTGGTACGGCGGGTATCATCTCGTTGGAGGATGTGTTGGAGCAGATTTTCGGCGAGATTGAGGATGAGCACGATGTTCAGGAGTTGGTGGAGAAGAGCATTGGTGAGCGTGCTTGGCAATTCTCTGCACGTCTCGAGGTTGAGTATCTTAACGATGAGTATGAGCTTGGTATCCCTGAGAGTGATGAGTATGACACCTTGGCGGGATATATTATTGCTGAGCACGGAGCTATTCCGCATGAGGGCGAGGTGCTTGAAAACGAGCAGTTCTCGATAAAAATTCTTCGACGCGAGAGTTCTCGTCTCGATCTTGTTGAGGTACATTGTAAATAATTTACTCTAAAATGGTGATATTAAATAAAAAATTACTACCTTTGGGGGTTTAAAAGAAATCAATGACAAAAAAATAATTATTATGGCAAGTTTAAACACACTAAGAACCAAGTTCGGCCTAGTACTTTCAATCCTTATTGGCCTTGTACTTGTAGCATTTATCCTTGGCGATCAGCTTTCAATGAAGAATCGTGGTGCTGATATGCCTGAGGATACAACCGTTATGACGGTAAATGGTGAGGAGGTTAAGGCATCTGAGTATGCTAACTACCTTGAGATGTATCGCGATTCAAACTTCGCAGAGGATATGAAGTCTGACTACGCTATGCAGACTGCAATCTTCAACCTTTACACTCGCCCAGCTCTTGAGACTGTAGGTTTGGGCGTTGCTGAGGGTGATATCAACGCTTACGCTGAGGTGTTCAGTAAGGAGGCTGCGATGATGTATCAGATGTATGGCTGGCCAGTAGACCAGATCAAGGCAATGGTACAGAACCAGTGGGCTTCAAACCTTCCTACTCTTGATATGCGCCTTGCATACGAGAAGTTCACTGCTGCTTACGCTGCTGGTAGCTACGTTAACCGTCTTGAGGTTGAGGAGTCTTTGCGTAACGCAAACTTCACATTTGATGGTCGTTACGTAATGGTTCCTTACAAGGCTTTGCCTGAGGTTGAGGTTACAGAGGCTGAGGTTGACGATTACTACGAGGCTCACAAGACAGAGAATAAGAACTATGGTGCTCGCACATTGCGTTATGTTACATTCGAGATTGCTCCTACTGCTGAGGATTTGAAGGCTGTTGAGGAGCAGGTAATGGCTGCAGACAATGGCGTTAAGGCTGCTAATGGCAATACTGCTGAGATTAAGAAGGCTGTACGTGCTATCGGTGGTAAGTCTGATACATACAAGCTTTACAGCAACCTTGATCCTGAGGTTAAGGAGGCTGTTAACGCAGGTACTCACTACGGTCCAGTTTTCGAGAACAACACTTGGACTGCAAGCTACATCGTTTCAGATGTTAAGGCTCCAGCATCATACGAGTTCGAGGTTGTTACTGTTGATAACATCATCAAGGCTAACGAGCTTGTTGAGGCATTGAAGGCTGTAGATGGCGACTTTGCAAAGCTTGAGGAGGCTGTTGAGACTACAACTGATGTTCGTCAGATGGCAAGCATGAACGAGACTGAGGCTAAGAACTTCATCGGTACAAAGGTTGGTGATATCGTAGTTATCTCTTATAACAACAGCCAGGCTGTTGCTAAGATCACTAAACTTGGTGATGTAGAGCGTTTCGTTCTTACTGCTGATGTTAACAAGGTTGTTACCGCAAGCGAGAAGACTAATAACGATATCGTTAAGAGCGTTGAGGCATTTATGAGTGCTGCTGGCAATACAGCTGAGTCTTTCAACGAGGCTGCTAATGCTGCTCAGTATCAGGTGCTTTCAGGTGTTGCTAACCGTAACGACTATGTGGCTATGCAGGGTCGTGAGCGTGGTGTTCGCGGTATTGACAACTCTCGTAGCATTGCTATCTGGGCATACGATGCTAAGGTTGGTGCTAAGAAGTATTTTTATGGTGAGAACCTTATCCACGTAGTGATGGTTGCATCTATCGACGAGAATAAGTACGAGCTTAAGAATGCATTCCTTATCGAGAATACACTTAAGCGTGACAAGCAGTATGAGGCTATCGCTTCACAGCTCGCTATGGGTGCTACTATCGAGGGCGCTGTTGAGGGTAACTTCTCAGGTGTTAAGTTCAGCGATGTAGCTGTAGACGGTAAGTTCGAGCCTGCTTTTGTAGGTGCTGTCACTCGTAGCCGTGAGACAGGTGTTGAGACTAAGGTTAAGGGTAACTCTGCAGCATTCGTATTCGTTGTTGATGCTATCAATGGTGAGCTTGATCCATCTACATTCGATGCAGAGCGCACTCCAGAGATGACACAGCGTGAGTCTCAGATGCAGCGCGTTGCAGTTGATGCAATGACTAAGAAGGCTACAATTAAGGATATGCGTGGCGAGGGCGAGATTTAATAATTTCTCGATATAAGTCGCAATCTGCGACACATCCCAAAGTAAAATATCCAGGGTTGTACTAATTGTACTATCCCTGGATATTTCTATTTGCGATATGCCACATCTCACGACTTTTCTCAAGAAATGGGGTTATGGGGTGTTTTAGAGACAAACAGAGACAATAGAGACGAACGTGATAACTACAAAACGGGGTATCACGACTAATCTCTCTATTGTCTCTGCAGTCTCAAATAATAATAATTTCGTGCAAAATCTGCCTTACTTTGAACTACCGACTTTAAACATAAATTTGCCCAATTCAAAAATATTGCGTATTTTTGTGCTATATGTTTTCTAAACAAGAAATAGATAATAATATGAAACTAAAGAATATACCTGTAGGCTATAAAATCGCATTTTGGACCTTTGTGCTTGTTGCTATCGACCAGCTTGTTAAGATGCTTGTGCATTTTAATCTCGAGGTGGGTGATAAGGTAGAGGTTTTCTCGTGGTTTAACCTATGCTATATCGAGAATAATGGCTTTGCATTTGGTATGCAGCTCGGCTCTGGCGACGGTGCGATAGACTGGGGTAAGCTTATTCTTAGTCTCTTCCGTGTGGTAATGATCGGACTTCTTATCTATGGTATTCGCTATCTTGTGAAGCGCCGTACGGATGTACCCAAGGGCGTTTTAGTAGGTGCGGTGCTTATCCTTGCAGGTGCTATTGGCAATATGGTAGATAGTATGTTCTACGGTATGTTGCTCGAGACGCAGGATGCTGGTTTCCTTATGGGTAAGGTGGTGGATATGATACATTTACCACTCTTTAAATGGGAGAACTGTCCTGACTTTTTGAACTTCTTAGTAGGTAGTGATGGCTACTTCTTTGGTGCGGTATTTAACGTTGCTGATGCCTATATTTCGGTGGCTGTTGTCTATCTTCTTATCTTCCACTACAAGTTTTTCAAGTAGAAGTTGCCTAATGAAGCTACTTTGGCGTTACACTCGCTCTCAGTATGCTCATTTACGCATCAGTAAACTCCGCTATTTCGAGCTTTGTGCGCCTAAAATTAGCTCTCGTTGTACAACTTCTTAAAATACGAAACTGTCATAATATTTGTTAGATAACCCTTGAATACTATGAACAGGGTCGAGGAGTTTCTAAATGTGCTTAAGTCGGAGCGTCGCTATTCACCTCATACGGTGGGTGGCTATCGTCGTGATATCTATGCCTTTTTGGAGTGGTGTGGCGTTGATGCTGAGGCGTTTTCACCAGAGAACTTTAAGCGTTACGATATCACTGATTGGGCGGTCTATCTTTTTGAGAAGCAAGGTCTTAAGGCTACATCTGTAAATAGATCATTGGCATCGGTGCGTAGCTTCTGGAAGTGGATGCTTAAGCAGGGTTATACAAAACTCGATATCGTGGGCACTGTCAAGCAGTTCAAAGCCTCCAAGCGTCTGCCTACCTATGTTCCGAAGACACGTATGTCTGATGTTGTCGTTGGTCTTAAGGAGGATATTGCCTCGGATGATAGCGAGCGTCTGCGCGATGCTGTTATAATGCTACTGCTCTACACTTGCGGTCTGCGCCTCTCGGAGCTTGTCGAGGCGAATGTGGAGGATTTATCATCCGATTTCAGCACGATACGTGTGTGTGGTAAGGGCGACAAGGTGCGCATACAGCCCATAGTGAGAAGTGTGGGTATGGTGCTAAAAAAGTATTTTAGTCAAAATTCTTCGCAAAATATTTGCACAGATCAAAAAAAAGCACTAATTTTATCAAAGAAAGGAGAGCGTATCAACCGTAGAGCGGTGCAGCGTATTGTCGAGCGTAAGCTAAAGTGTTATGGCATACAAGGTAAGACCTCGCCGCATGTGCTTCGCCACACCTTCGCTACACATCTGCTCAATGATGGAGTCGATCTACGCGAGATACAAGAACTCTTGGGACATAGTGCTCTACGTACAACGCAGGTGTACACCCATACCAATATTGAGTCGCTCAAGGAGGTATATCATCAGGCGCATCCGCGTGAGAGAGAAGAGTAGGTAGTGAATGGACAGTCTGCTACCACGCGAGTAGCGGGCATAATATATAACTTAATACTTTATGACCTATGAACGTACAGATTCAGTCAGTAAAATTCGATGCAGGCCAGCAGTTGCTTGACTTCATTCAGAAGAAGATGGATAGATTGGATCGCTTTGTCGATGATAGAGCAGGTGATGTTGAGGTGACACTACGCCTCGATCCTGACTCTGAGAAGGGTAACAAAGTAGTAATCGTGCAGCTCCACGTCCCTGGTGGCGATATTCGTGTTGAGGAGCGTGCATTTACCTTCGAGGAAGCGGTTGACAATTCAATGGATATAATTAAGAGACAGTTAGAGAAGGCAAAGGCAAAGTTTGAAAAGTAATACGGAGTAGTTTTACTCCTCTATATAAAAATATAGGTGTAACCATTTTAGGGGTTGGCTAAGTTGCTTTTTAGTCAGCCCCATCATTTTTAATGCGATTTATACTTCATTGTGTTGGTCGTTCAGAAATAATTGCTTAAATTTGTGGTGTTAGAATGCAAACTATGTCAAAAATATAACGTATGAGATATCTATATTCTATACTCATAGTCCTCTCCCTTGTCGTTACATCATGTAGTAAAGAGAAGGAGAAGCCTGCTCCAGTGAAGTTTAAGCTCTCAGAGCAGTTTGTAGAGGTCGGTTGCCAATCGCAGGAGTGCTCGATATATGTAACATCTCCAGCTTGTTGGACTGCGACCACTGACAGCGAGTGGATTACCTTTAAGAATGATAGCGGTGATGCGGGTATGCAGGAGCTAAAGTTCGTGGTTGATGATTATAAGGAGGTTGATGATCGTGCGGCAATTATCGTGGTTGCCAACGATACTGGCTCGCTCTATGCCGAGTTGATTGTATCGCAGAGGGCGTTTGTTCCAGAGTTCGAGGTTGAGGCTATCCCAACCATCGAGTTCGATTATGCTGGTGGTACGCAGTCGGTTAATATTACATCGAATTTTGCATACAAGGTTGTTGCTTCAGAGGATTGGTTGGTTGTAACAGAGGCTAATAGCGGTTTGAAGGTGACAGCTAACGCTCTATACCCAGTGCTCAACGTCCCACGTTCTGCTACAATTGTAATCTCAGATCCTAAGTATGGCTTTGAGCAGGTTGAGATTAAGGTGGTGCAGCACTGCAAGGAGTCTGATTACAAGATTGGTGATATGCTAGAGTTTAATGGCTCAAGAGGTGTGGTATTCTATCGCGACGCTCAGACAACGAAGATTGTATCTGTAGAGCAGGGTAAGGAGATTTGGAGTACTGAGTATATCGTAATAGGTGCTTCTGATGCCGAGAATGGTGTAAATAATATGGCTGTTATTCAGGCTGTAAACTCTTGGGAGAGTAAGTATCCTGCATTTGCTTGGTGTGCTAATTTGGGTGAGGGTTGGTATCTCCCTGCATACAACGAGTTGCACACAATTTGGGAGGTGCGTTCGCAGTTGGATAAGCCGTTGGTTGATAATGGCTATACAGCTATTGGCTCAACCTTTAATTACTATCACTGGTCTTCAACCGAGTGCGATAAGGATAATGCCTTTAGACTCTATTACGATACCGGCGTTGGTGATCACTCCTACAAGTACTATGAGAGCTATGTTCGTGCAGTGTACGCCTTTTAGTTCGTAGATAAGTCTAAACTGAAATAATGAGCCTATCCAAATCTTAAATGGGTAGGCTTATTTGTTTTTGGACCCTCTCTTGCAATGGCGCTCTATAATGCTCTATTGTAATAAATTATTAGATATTTCAGAAATTTTTGTATCTTTGCGCCCAAATTAGATGTATTATGGCAGGATCAAACTTTGTTGATTACGTAAAGATATTTGCACGCTCAGGTCACGGTGGTGCTGGCTCATGCCACTTCCGTCGTGAGAAGTTCGTGGCGTTCGGTGGTCCCGATGGTGGTGATGGCGGTAAGGGTGGTAGCATCATCCTTCAGGGTGACAGCCAGTATTGGACGCTTATCCACCTTAAGTATAAGCGTCACCAGTTTGCTGAGGATGGCGAGAATGGTCACGGAGCACGCTCTACAGGTGCTGATGCTAAGGATATCATCATTCCAGTGCCACTTGGAACTGTTGCAAAGCAGGTATTTACCGATGAGGAGACTGGTGAGACCTACACCGAGGTTGTAGGCGAGGTAACCGAGCACGGCGAGCAGCTTGTGTTGCTCAAGGGTGGTCGCGGTGGTCTTGGTAACTGGCATTTCCGCACTGCAACAAACCAAACTCCACGCTATGCACAGCCTGGTGAGGAGGGTGCTGAGGGTGCCTTTATCCTCGAGCTTAAGGTGCTTGCGGATGTAGGTCTTGTGGGCTTCCCAAATGCGGGTAAGTCGACACTCCTCTCTGTGGTATCTGCTGCCAAGCCAAAGATTGCAAACTACGCCTTCACAACGCTTGAGCCAAACCTTGGTATCGTATCTGTTCGTGACGACCATTCATTCGTTATGGCTGATATCCCAGGTATCATCGAGGGTGCGCATGAGGGTCGTGGTCTTGGTACTCGCTTCCTTCGTCATATCGAGCGTAACTCTGTGTTGCTCTTTATGATACCAGCAGACTCTGATGATATTATAGCCGATTACGATATCCTTCTTGGCGAGCTTACTCAGTATAACCCTGAGCTCCTCGACAAGCAGCGACTTCTTGCAATCACTAAGTGTGATATGCTCGACGACGAACTTATCGAACAGATGAAACAACACCTTCCAGAGGGTGTTGAGACTATATTTATCTCTTCAGTTGCGAACTTAAATATTACGCAGCTTAAGGATATGTTGTGGCGCGCCCTCAATAAGTAATTTCTTGTGATAAGGGGTCATCTGCGACCTCTCAATCATTGCCCCAAATAGGAAATACGCCAAGTATGTCCTATCTGGGGCAATTTCTTTATCGAGGCCACATCTAACCCCTTCTCGCAAGAAATTCGGTAGTGGGGGTTGGGGAGGTTTGTTTTATAGGTTCAGATGGGTTCAGATGATTTTCATAATAACCCATAGTAACTCATAGTAACATATTTGACTGCGCTTTTTCTGGGTATACTGGGTATACTGGGTATGCTGGGGCTTTCCACAGACTACCCATAATACCCATACTCCCCATACTCCCCAGCCAAAAGCCCCAATCAACCTCCGCGCGAAGTGCACCACACTTTTGAGGCAATACTTCGTAATGCCTCGACTTCGCTACGGCTCGGCAGAACAAGTAAACTCGCTCTGCTCTCGCCTTAATTGCAAAGTACAGTTTTCACCCTTCAGTTTAAAATATTCTGTTTAAGTGCTTGAGTTTGAAAATTATTTGTATATTTGTAAGTTGAAAAAGATTTTACTATGAACAATATACTTAAAATAGGTATTTCACAGGGCGATACTAATGGTATTGGCTGGGAGATAATACTTAAAATACTTGCTGATAGCCGTATTGCGGAGCTATGTACCCCTGTGGTTTATGGCTCGTCGGCAGCTGCATCGTACTACCAAAAGTCTCTTAATGCCGAGGAGTACGAGCGCGTGGCGTTCAACATCGTCGATCACGCAGAAAATGCCGAGGAGGGTCGTATGAACCTTGTGCAGTGTGGCGCCAAGGAGCTTTCGATTACTCCTGGTAAACCATCAAAGGCTGGTGGTGAGGCTGCAGCAGCAGCGTTGCTAAGAGCGATAGAAGATCTAAAGTCAGGCGCGATTGATGCCCTTGTAACTGCCCCGATCGACAAGGAGATGATACAGAGCGAGAAGTTTAACTTCACTGGTCATACAGAGTTCTTGGCAGCTAACCTCGGTGGCGAACCACTTATGATTATGACCTCTGAGCTTATGCGTGTAGGTCTTGCTACTATCCACGTGCCAGTGGCTCAGGTAGCAGAGCGCCTTTCAAAGGAGCTTATCGTAAGTCGCATTGAGCAGATATCTGCCTCTATGAAGCAGGACTTCGGTGTTGTGCGTCCTAAGGTTGCGGTATTGGCGCTAAACCCACATGCCGGCGATGGTGGTCTATTAGGTGCTGAGGAGACCGATATTATCAAGCCTGCTATTGTAGAGTGCTTTGAGCGCGATATCCTTGCCTTCGGACCATTTGCAGCGGATGGCTTCTTCGCTTCGGGTCAGTTTAAGAACTACGATGCTATCCTCGCGATGTATCACGACCAGGGCTTGGCTCCATTTAAGACCTTGACCCCTGATGGCGTGAACTTCACAGCATCACTCTCGGCGGTGCGTACATCACCTGACCACGGTGTGGCGTACGATATTGCAGGTAAGGGTGTTGCAGATGAGCAGTCAATGCGTAACGCTTTGTTTGAGGCTATCGATATTGTGCGTCGTCGCAGAGCTTGGGCAGAGTGGAATGCTAATCCATTGGAGCACTTCGAGCGCGAGAAGGGTCGCGATATCTCGGTTAAGGACCTTCCAGAGGCAGAGCATCACGACTAACTTAAGTGGCGTAGAATAGAATGTTTAGGACAGTATTAAGCATTGTAATAAGTGCCGTGCTATTGGGTCTATCGGTAGTGAAATGCACGCAAATAGACATAACTAATGCGGGCCAAACAGAGTGGCTTTGGTTTGGATTGTTCGCTGTTGTGGGTATTCTTGCTTTGGTGCGCATCATAGCACTTGCTAAGGTATTGGATAGCCTTTCAAAAAAGGAGTAAAAACAAGGAGTGCAGCTGAGTAGTAATCCGTCTCGTTATTGTGGAGCTACGAAGGCACTCGAAACTATAACAATTAAAAAACTTAGATTAAATTATGGTTAAAGTAACCTTTCCCGATGGCTCAGTAAGAGAGTTTGCCAAGGGAACAACTGCCTTTCAGGTGGCAGAGAGCATCAGCCCTCGTTTAGCTGCTGACTCACTTGCAGCTGAGGTAAAT
>JAEIGA010013677.1_pt1 | contig 12351 bp, 7 predicted proteins | sample 9270691 | NCBI WGS metagenome assembly JAEIGA01 (sample SAMN17057246, study PRJNA624740) | gut metagenome | biome: biome; isolation source: fecal sample | host: Bos grunniens | place: China: Xizang | collected 2019
TGAGGTTGTGCGTCAGGAGGAGGAGAGCGGCATTCTCTACAATGCCACGATGGTGAGGTGTATGATCGAGAACCGCATCTACGAAACACCCCTCTTGGATATGAGTTACCCCGACTTTAGGGCCATCAGTGGTGCCGACTTCCTGGAGAAGGTCGAGGAGTGCTACTCCAAGTATGGCAAGGACGATGTGATTGTCATCACTCGCAGCAACAAGCGAGCTGTGCACTTCAATCAGGGAATCCGTGCTCGTGTGCTCTACGCCGAGGAGGAGATTGATTCGGGCGATATGCTGATGGTCGTAAAGAACAACTACCACTACACCGAGCGTGACGAGGAGGCCAAAGCGAGCTTCATTGCCAACGGCGATGTGGCCCAGCTACGCAGGATTCGCCGCTTCAAGGAGCTCTATGGATTTCGCTTTGCCGAGGCCACGCTGCGCTTCCCCGACTACGACGACTACGAGATAGAGTGTAACATTATGCTTGATGCTCTCAACTCATTTTCGCCCTCGCTCACACGCGATCAGATGAAGGAGCTCTTCTATGCTGTGGAGGCCGACTATCCCGAGATTACCTGCAAGGCCAAACGAATGAAAGAGGTGAGGGAGAATGAGTACTACAATGCTATGCAGGTGAAGTTTGCCTATGCCGTCACCTGCCATAAGGCGCAGGGTGGTCAGTGGAGTGCGGTCTTCATCGATCGTCTGCTCTTTGGCGAGGAGCGTATGACCAAGGAGTTCCTCCGCTGGCTCTATACGGCCATCTCGCGTGCAACCCGAGAGGTCTATCTGGTCAATTTCGACGAGAGTTTCTTCGACCCAACTACTTACGATAAAGAGGATTAACCGTTACGGTTAATCCTCTTTATCGTAAGTGTCGACTGTCAACTGTCAACTGTCAACTGTCAACTCTACTCTATTCCCCTCACATTCTTCTCCCAGGCCCAAGCGGCGGCGAGGGTTTCGTCGAGGGTGCGGGTGGCCTTCCAGCCGAGTTCCTCATTTGCAAGGGTGGTGTTGGCCCATACTTCGATGGTGTCGCCCTCCCTTCGCCCCGCAATGCGGTAGTTGAGTTTCAGACCATTGACTCTCTCGAATGCCTTCACGAGCTCCATAACCGACACGCCACGGCCTGTGCCCACATTGAAAATCTCATATTTGGCCTTGTTCCTATTCTCAATCAGACGGCCAATGGCAGCTACGTGTGCGCCTGCCAGATCCACAACATCGATGTAGTCGCGGATGCAGGTGCCGTCGGGGGTGGGATAGTCGTCGCCAAAGATGGACAGACACTCCCTAACGCCCGCAGCGGTCTGGGTGATGAAGGGTACAAGGTTGTTGGGCACGCCACGGGGCAGCTCGCCGATGAGTGCCGAGGGGTGTGCGCCCATAGGGTTGAAGTACCTGAGTGCGATACCCTTGAGCCCCTCGTAGGCCGAGGTTGCATCCCTCAGGATATCCTCACACATCTGCTTGGTGTTGCCATAGGGCGAAGTGGAGGGTTTGCGTGGCGAGGACTCCGTAACAGGGAGCGCATCGGGCTCGCCATAGACGGTAGCCGACGAGGAGAAGAGGATGTTTTCTCTTCCCTCTTCCTTCATCAGTTCCAGAATGTTAATGAAGGAGGTGAGGTTGTTGGAGTAGTACTTCAGGGGCTCCGAAACACTCTCTCCCACAGCCTTATAGGCGGCAAAATGGATGGCCGAACGGAATGGATACTTCTTGAAGATAGCCCTCAGTGCCTCTTTGTCGCAGCAGTCCACCTTCTCGAAGGGCACATCTACGCCCGTAATCTTTCTTACGCCCTCCACTGCTCCCATATCGGAGTTGGAGAGGTTGTCAATAATCACCACATCGTAGCCTGCCTCGATGAGTGCAACGGTGGTGTGGGAGCCGATGTAGCCTGCACCTCCCGAAACCAAAACCTGTTCTTTTGCCATACCTTTATATTATTGTTATCTGTTTGCTTCTTTTAAGCATACGGCACACCCTCGCTGGGGTATGCCGTATGCCACTATTGGATTAAAAGTTTGTCCTATTCAACAATGAACATTGCCTGACCCTCCTGGAGAGTGTCGCCCTCGGCAACCAGAATCTGACGAACAACGCCGCTATACTCGCTGGGGATGTCGTTCTCCATCTTCATTGCCTCCAGAACGGCAACCTTCTGACCCGACTTAATCTCGTCGCCTACCTTCACGCAGATCTCGAGAACCTTGCCGGGCAGGGGAGCAGCCACCTTCTTGCCTGCTACGGGAGCGGCAGGAGCAGCGGGAGCCTCCACTTTGGCGTCCTCGATAACGAGGATAGCCTGACCCTCCTGCAGGGTGTCGCCCTCTGCTACGAGAATCTGTTTAACAACGCCGGTGTGCTCCGAGGGGATGTCGTTCTCCATCTTCATAGCCTCCAGCACAGCCACCTTCTGACCAGCCTTCACAGCGTCGCCAACCTTCACGCAAAGCTCAACAACCTTACCGGGCAGGGGTGCAGCAACAACCTTACCGCTCACCTTCTCTGCGGGAGCAGCAGCCTTCTCCTCTACCTTCTTCTCCTCAGCCTTGGGAGCCTCCTCGGCGGGTTTGGTAGCGGCCCAGCGCTCCTTCTTAACCTTGGTGAGGTAGTCTTTGGCAACTGCGGGGAAGAGTTCCAGGAGGAGCTCCTCTTTCTCGTTCTCGGCGAGTTTCACGCCACCTGCATCCTCCAATACGGGGTTGGGCTGGTGCTGGTTCTTCGAGGTGTCATAGGGGATAGCCTCGCGGGTGCCGGCAATCTTCAGACGGAACTCGGGGTTGATCTCCACGGGAGTGCGACCATACTCACCCTTAACGAGGTTTACGAACTGGGTCGAGGTGGTAGCATATTTATCTTTGCCTTTCTCCAGAGCGATAGCGCAGCTAACAGCCTGCGAACCAACGATCTGGCTGGTGGGGGTTACCAGGGGAGGAAGACCTGCATCCAGACGCACCGAGGGGATGAGCTTCATTGCGGGCTCCAGAAGGTGCTCGCTCTTGAGAGCCTTGAGCTGTGCAACCATATTGGTGTACATACCGCCGGGAATCTCGGCTTTCTGTACGAGCTCGTTGGGTTTGGGGAAGCTGAAGTAGTCCTCAATCTTGTGGCAAGCGTCGATGAGGGTCTCCTCGTCAACAGCATAAGCGGCCTTTACTGCACGGTCGAACTGAGCCTCGAGCTCTGCGGGAATGGTGTCGGTGAGGGGGTTGAAGGGTTTGGGGAACTGCTTAACAGCGTCGTAAGCCTCGAGCTCCTTGCGGATGCCCAACAGCTCGGCGTTGATCTTAGCAACAGCCTCCATATTCACATTCAGCTTCACATCCATCTTGCCTGCGAAGATGTACACGAGCTCCAGAGCGGGAGCAGCGGGACCACCTGCGAAGTTCCAGATGTTGGTATCTACGATATCCACGCCTGCAGCGATAGCAGCCACAACCGAAGCCAGACCGTAGCCGGGAGTACAGTGGGTGTGGAAGTCTACGGGAATCGAAACATTTGCCTTGATAGCCTTGATAAGGTTGTAGACCCTCTTGGGAGGAATCAGACCACTCATATCCTTGATGGTGATCATATCGGCACCCAGAGCAGCCAACTCTTTGGCTTTGCCCACAAAGTAGTCGTCAGTGAAGACGGGTGCGGGGTTCTTTTTGCCTTTGAGTTTGTCGATGAAGGAGAGTTTGGGGTACTTGGGATCTACGGTGTAGCACACAGCGCAGTCTGCGATACCGCCATACTTCTTGATGTATTTGATAGTCGATTTAACATTGTCCACATCGTTCAGAGCGTCGAAGATACGCATAATACCCAGACCGCTCTCGATGGCGTTGCGCGAGAAGCCCTCGATTACATCGTCGCCGTAGGGAGCATAACCGAAGAGGTTACGACCACGCGAGAGTGCGGTGAGGTAGGAAACATCGCCCACTGCCTTCTTGATGCTCTCCAGACGGTTCCAGGGGTTCTCGCCCAGGAAACGCATCACCGAGTCGGGCACTGCACCACCCCAAACCTCCATTGCATAGAAGCCTGCATCTTTGTAGAAGGGGAGTACTCGCTCTACTTGGTTCTGATTCAGACGGGTTGCGAATGCCGACTGCTGGCCGTCGCGAAGAGTCAAATCTCTAATTTTAAGTTCTCTTGCCATAGTTTTTGTTTTGTTTTAAGGTAGTTTTATGTTTTTTGTTTAAGTCTTCTATTGTTATTTCATTCACAAATATAACATTTTTTTCTTACATTATATCACTATTTGCCCTCAAAGTTGCCCTCGCCCTCAGCTTTTTTCGCTTTTCATACCTTTTTATTATATAAAAGCGGGCGGTATCGCTCATTGGATACCGCCCGCTCTCTCTTTTTCTCTCTATTTCACCTCTCCCGTAACAAGGAGTGTTATTCGTCTTCCGGGAATGTTGGCATAGATCTCTATCGCCTTATTGAATACCCCCTTATCCTTGGGGTCGAAGGTGATGGTTATCACCCCCGTGCCGTTGGGTTTTATGGGTCTTTTGGGTGCTGCGACACTTATGCAGCGACAGGAGTTCTCGGTGCGAGTGATGATTAGTGGCCCTGCGCCCTCATTCGTAAACTCGAACTCATAACTTACCTTTTCAGATCCCTGCTCCATTGTGCCAAAGTCGTGACTTAGCTCCTTGAAGCCTATGGCCGTCAGCCCCGAACTCTTGTCGCTCTGGGCCATTAGACCCTCCGTAAGCAACAGGAGCAGCATCGAGGTTATAAGCAGAACTCTTTTCATCTGGTCTTTGAGGGGTGGGTGATTAGTGGTTGAGTACGAACTTGAAGGTGATGGTGCCGTAGGTGAAATCCTGCTCCGAGGTGTTGAATCGTGCCGTCTTGGCCGACTTTTTGGCCTCGGTCACAAGTGGCGACGAGGGACCCACAGTGGAGCCTTTGGCCCTGAACTCGGTGCTGGTCACAAAGCCCTCGGCATTGACGCAAATGTCAATCACCACGATGCCACTCTCCTTACCCTTGTAGGTGGGGAGTTTTAGTTTGTTTATGAGTTTGCGTCCGGTGAGGCTCCAGTCGGGCACAAAGCCGTCGATGTTGCCTGTGCCGAGGTGCTCCGAGGACTCTGCTCCGCCCTTGTAGCCCTGATTGCCAGCTGTGTCTTCCACCTCGCCTTCGCTGCTGCTCTCGCTCTCCACGCTACCACCGGGGAAGAGTGCGAGCTGATTGACCATCGGTTTATCATTCACCTCGGCGGGCTCTTTTTCAACGGGCTTCTGCTCCTTCTGGATGGCGGTAATGTCGCTCTCCTGGTTGGCCTCTTCCTGCTCGGGCGCATCCTCAAAGTCTTGAGTCTGTGCAGGTTGGTCTTCGGGAGTCTGATTGGGCTCCTGGTAGGTGACATTGTCGGCAACCTTGGGGTCTTGCTCGCCGAAGCCGCTATCCTCGCTCACGCCAAAATCCACAATCATACCCTGCAAAACCTCACTCCTCTGGAGGGTGAAGCTGCCCCAGACGATTAATGCAACGACCGCCAGAGAGTAGATGGCTACGCCAACTACACCAACGATCTTTCCGGTTGTTTCATCTCTGTGCATAGTGTTCTTTGTGGGTTTAGTACGAGTTGATTTTTGTCTACTACTCGGGTTGGGTTGCCAGGATTAGTCTATACTGGTTGCGGTTTGCAATATTCATAACCTTTACCACCTCGCCGATGGGCACACCCTCATCGGAGTGGAGCGAGATGACCTTGTCCTCCCTCTCGGCCAGGTTGGCAACGATTGCACCCTCAAGCTGCTCGAAGGGCACAGCTACACCGTCAATGTAGTACTGCAGGTGTGCGTCGATGCTCACGGTCGTATAGGGCCTCTCCTTGAGCTGGTTGGAGCTCTTGGGGAGGGTGAGTTTCAGAGCATTGGGGTTGATGAGCGTTGTGGCCATCAACATAAACATCAGCAGCAGGAACATAAGGTCCGTTTGTGCCGACGAGCCCACCTCTTTTATCAGTTTCGATTTGCGTTTGATAGCCATAGTGGTTACTCTTTATTTGCGTCTGCGGGTTTGTTGAGGATGTCCATAAAGGCAATCGAGTTGGCCTCCATCTTGAAGATGAGCCTCTCGATGCGAGCCACCAGATAGTTGTAGCCGAAGTGTGCGGGGATACCTACGATCAGACCTGCAACGGTGGTGATCATTGCCACATACATACCACCCGAAAGAGCGCTCATATCTACAACGCCGCCTGCCAAGCTCATCTGCATAAAGGCCTTAACCATACCGAGTACGGTACCCAAGAAACCGAGCATAGGAGCACCACTTGCGATGGTCGAGAGGATGGGAAGACCATTCTCGAGTTTTGCAACCTCGAGGTTGGCCTCATTCTCAATGGTGGTCTGGATGTCGCTCATAGGACGGCCCAGGCGCGAGATACCCTTCTCCATCATTCGTGCAACGGGGGTGTTGCTGTTTTTGCACAACTTCATTGCCACATCGAGTCGGCCGTCGCAGATGCAGTCGCGCAGTTTGTTCATAAAGTTGGGGTCGATTTTGCTCGCCTTGCTGATTGCCACCAGACGCTCGATGAAGATGAAGATGACAACTCCGCCCAGCAGCAGAAGGGGCCACATAAGCCAGCCACCGGCCATAAAGAGTTCACCAAATCCCATTGTTTTGTCTGCGGTTTGTGCTGCGCCCTCGAGTGCGACGCCAGCCTGAAGTAGTTTAATCATAGTCGTTTACAGTTTTTATTATATTATTTTTCGTTCTCCATTTCATTGGGCTCCTCCGTGGGGCTCTCCTCGGCCACAAAAGTACCACTTTTTTCACTCTCTTCCTCGCCATTATTCCCCTTTTTTTTGCTCCACAGTTCATTAATGCGGTTGAAACTGCGTTGGAAATAGAGGCCGATACCATTCTCCTGCAGACCCTGGTTCTCGTCGAAACGGTCGATGGTGCGAGAGAAGCCCTTGAGGTAGACCGAGCCCGATGGGTCCAGACGCACAGTCACAGAACCACCTGCCGAGATCTGATTGTCGTTGCCGATGGTCTGATAGTAGTCGCCCGTGTCCAGGTTGGCTTCCAGCTCGAGGGTAAGCCTGTCGTCGATGATTTCTGTCTGGAAATCAACGCTGTAGCTCGACGAGGTGTCGTCGATGGCCTTGTACTTGAGGTTGAGCTTGTAGGTGTCGTTCGACACAAGGCGGCTCACCTGGCTGGCCAGGAAGTCAAGACCGATGGCTGTGCCGGCCGTACCTGCGGTGGTGGTCTGACCCGACGAGGAGTCGGAGTAGAAGTTGCCCAGAGCTAAGAGGTAGACAAACTGCGTAGCCATCATCTCCTGCGAGGAGAAGTAGCTCGAGAGGATTGTCTGGTACTCGGTGTTGGCGGTGGGAACATTGATATCGAAGCTCACATCCACCTTAGCCAGACTGCCCGTCAGTTTTACGATACACTCCACGGGTGTTGAGGCCCTGGAGGCGGTACTCTCGGTGCCCAGCAGGGGCGCAAGCGAGGTCTTGAGCTTGTAGGTGGCGGCCACATCGATATTTGCATCCAGCGGGCTGCCGTTCCAACGGATGTAGCTGCCGGGGTTGATATCGAAGGTCTTGGTGATGAGGTTCTGGAAGTTGAAGTTGTAGACTCCCTCCGAGATTTGGTAGTCGCCACGGATTGCAAACTCATTCTTGCGAGCATCAAGCGCGATGCCCAGGTTGGCGTTACCTCGTGCCTCGATAATATTGTCCGTCTCGGGGTCGATGATGAGCCTTAGCAGGGTGTTCGTGTCGACGCCGAGCATCATATCCACTGCCAGATTGGAGCCGTTGTCGGCGCCGTTCTGCCTCTGCAGCGTTGCGCTGTGGCCGTTTGTTGTTTGGCTCTCGAGGTTGCCATTGTTGCTCACGAAGGTGACAAAGTCGGCACCCGCAAAGTCGCTGTTACCCTTCAGAGGGATGCTGAAGACGGAGCCACTACCGGTGTTTATTGCACCGCTAATGGTTGTCGCACTGCTCTTGCTGGAGAGTTTTATGCCACCGTCTGCCACATAGACCTTGCCGTAGAAGGGGCTCTGGCTATCCTCCGAGAGGTCAATGGCCACAAGGTTGTGTGGCTCAACCGAAGCCTCATAGGTTATCTCATTGAGCCTCTCCAGACCGATGGTCGCCTCGGCACTTGCCCATCCTCCCTCCTTGTCCTCAATGCGGATGGGGGAGAGTGTGCCCTTCTTATCCTTGAAGGCGAGCTTCAGCGAGGGGATGGTGTAGTGGGCACCCGTGAAATCGATGGTTGCGCCCAACTCCGAGGCCTTCACCTGACCAACGATGTTGACACCTTCACTGCCGCTACCCGAGAGCGACAAATCGATGTGTCCGAGGCCGTCAATGTCGTGCGCCACCCCTTTCAGGATGGGCTCCAGAAGTGTGAATTGGAACTCGTTGACGGAGAGTTTGGCCTGATAGTCGCCCGTGGAGTAGTTATAGTTGCCTCGTGCGAGGGTGTTTCGGCTGAGTGTGTTGCGGAGCGAAATGGCTGCCGTGGTGCTCTTTCTGGGAATCTCAATGGCCAGAATCATAGGGTCAACCTCCAGGTCGCCCATCCTAAGTGAGGCCACGCGGAGCTCTCCCTGACCATAGGGCTGCTCGAGGGCCGAGTGGAGCTCCACATTGCCGCTCAGGTTGCCACGCACCTCCTTCAAGGGGGTGAACAGAGCCACCCACTCACCGATGGTCACATTCTCCAGAGAGAGCTCCAAGGGGTGCTCCTCCAGCTTGCTGATAGCGCCGCTCAGCGAAATGGAACTTACGCCCGAGTGGGCTGTGAAACTATCGATAGTGACCCCTTCGGGGGTGTAGTCTATGCCGTCCGAGAGGATTGTCCAGCGCTGCTCGGGCGAGATTATGTAGGAGTCGTGGAGCTTGGCCGAAGCGGTCAGGGCTCCTGCGGCATTGTGCGCAAAGGTGGCATAGAAGCCAAGTTGGCCACTCACGGCGGTGTCGGTGTCGCTGAAGTAGATGTTGGCATCCACCTCGTGGTTGTCGTTTGAGGCAACCTGGAGCGAGAGGTCGGGAACAAGGAGTGATGCGGCCCTGAGTGACGAACTCTCGGCCCTGAGGTTCATACTCTTGCCGTGTCCGCCCACGGTCACATTGATATCCGAAATGGCAACATCCTGGAGTTCAATCATATCGCTGTCAATCTCCATCCAGAACTCTCCCCTCGAGGGTGAGCACTCCAGAACTGCCGAGCTACCCGAAGATATGCTGCCCTCGGGCAGAAGTACCGAAGCCAGATTCTCGCCGTCGAAGATTTTCAGATTGACACTCGTGTAGTCCTCTGCCATATAGAGGCGGTCGGCCAGGGGCTCGGCGGCCTCCCCGGTACTCTCGGTTGTGGGGCGTGCCCAGGGAAGTGAGGCGGGCAGACTCCTTGTGATGTAGTCTATAACCTGGCCGTAGGAGGCGGTACTGCGATACTCCACATCGGCGATGTTGGAGCGCAACGAGAAACTCTTGTCGTGCTCGTCGCCCCTCAGAGCAATGTTCACGAGCTCGGTGGAGAGGGTGTCGGTTGCGGTGGCGTAGGTGAAGTTGTTGATCATCGCCCTGCCAACCATATCGTCGAGCGAACGACCCGAGAGGGTAGCCTCCATATTGCAGGTGAGCCACGAACTGTTCTGCTCGTCTATAAGGCCGAGGGCACCGAAGTCGGCCCTCTCGAGCGAGAGTATCACATTATACTCGGGGCGAGCCTTGGCCAGCGAGCCGTCGCCCTCGAGCGAAAATTCAATGTTGGGGTCCGAGGAGGTGGCCACGGTCCTGAAGTCGCCATTCTGGAGCGAGGCCTGAATGTTGAGGTTGTTGTAGTCGTAGCCGCCCCAACCTATGCGCGAGATGATGGCCTTGAGGTCGCCACCGGGGGTGCCGTCCACCAGCTCCGCAGTTCCCTCGAGTGTCAGGTCTGCCTTGCCGAGTTGCTCGTGGCGCAGAATCTTGCCAACCTCGACTCCGTCGCCCGAGATGGAGCCCTCAAAGCGGGTATTGGAGTGGCCATAGCGCAGCGTGCCGTCGACATCCACACTACCGAGGTTTGTTGCCAGCGTTGCGTCGGCCACAATCTGGCCGGGGTGCAACGAGGCGCTGCCTGCCACCTCCAGGGTGGCAAAGCGCGAGAGCCAATCGCTCACCTGGGTGGGCATATCACCACCCATGATGTGGCCATATATCTCGCTGACCCTCTGGCTGGTAGTGGCAAGGTCAATGGTGGCATCCACCGCCAACTTGTCGAATTTGGTTATGTTCTCAACGCTACCATCCACCACCACATCGGAGTCGTAGAGCGTTGCGGAAATGTCTGCTCTGAAGTCGTTTACGGTGCCGTCGAAGGTGCCCACAATCTCCTGGCCGCGGATTGCAATGTCTCCCAGTACGGCTACAAACTTTCCGGCCGACACGGGCTCGAGGGTCGAGCCGGCGGTCTTTAGCGAGAGGGTCACTTTGTCGCAGAATGACTTGTACTCATCCCAGGTGCGGCCCTTGATTATCAGGTAGGGGAGCAGAATGTGGGTGTCGTTGGTGGTGAAATCGATATCCTTGAAGTCGAGTGTTCCTTCGGAGATCTTCAGCCAGCCAAAAGAACTATCTTCAAGAAGTGCTCCCGACTTATCCACGGCATTGATGTTGCTTGCACCGTAGAGGCCCACCACGCCATCCTTAATCTCGATTCGCTCCATATCAGTGGAGCTGACCTTCAGGTCCATATCGGAGTAGTCGATGGAGCCCTCGGGCACTCGGCCGGCAATCTCCTGGTCGTAGAGTCGGAATACAAAATCCCTCACCTTGATACCGCTGAGCGTCAGACTGCCGCTGATCTCCTCCTCACTTGCGGGGAATTTTGAGGCTATCTGGTCAATAAGCTGTGTGAGATTGTCCTTCTCCTCATTGTCGAGGGTCACGAGATTCATAACACCCCTCTCGCCCTCGATGTTGGAGGGAAGGAGTTTACCCTCCGAAAAGAGTGCACTGCGATCTATGGTGCCACGCACCTTGCTGAAGTAGAGCAGGGTGTCGCCCTGGAGGTCCTCAATGTAGAGTCCCTCGACACAGATTTTCGAGAGATTTTCGATGGATATGGCGTCAATGGCCAGGTGGGTTGATGTTTTCTCGGAGAGAAAGTCCACCGCTTTGGAGGCCACAAAGCTCTGCACGCGAGGCAGCGAGAGCGCTATGGCAACGCCTAAAATGAGCAAAATAGCCACCAAAACCACACCCGAAAGGGAGTGGAGTAGTATCTTTCCTATTTTTTTTATAACTTTGCTCATTATTAGTGTAATTAACCTACAATTTTACGAAAATAATCATCGAAAAACAAATATGGAAGCAATTATTTTAGGTATTGAGTCTTCGTGCGACGACACCTCTGCAGCTGTGCTGCGTGGTACAACAATGCTCTCCAATGTGATTGCCTCACAGGCGGTACACGTGAAGTATGGTGGCGTCATCCCTGAACTCGCTTCGCGCGCACACCAGCAAAACATTGTGCCTGTGATAGATACGGCGCTCAAGGAGGCGGGAATCACGGCCGATCAGTTGGACGCTATTGCCTTCACTCGCGGCCCTGGTTTGCTCGGATCGCTGCTCGTTGGAGTGTCGTTCACCAAGGGTCTGTCGCTTGCAAAAAATATACCTATGGTTGAGGTTAATCACCTTCAGGGACACATCCTTTCCCACCTTATTGACCTGCCCAATGAGAGCCTTCCTCACCCCAAATTTCCCTTCCTCTGTCTGCTCGTTTCGGGTGGCCACACACAGCTCGTGAAGGTGACTTCACCCCTTGAGTTTGAGATTGTTGGCTCGACCATTGACGATGCTGCTGGAGAGGCTTTCGACAAGTGTGCAAAGGTTATGGGACTCCCTTATCCCGGTGGCCCCGTCATTGATCGCCTGGCCCACGAGGGCGACGCTGAGAAGTTCCGTTTTGCCAAGCCCCAGGTGGATGATTTCGACTATAGTTTCAGCGGCCTAAAGACCTCCTTCCTCTACTTCCTGAGGGATCGTATGGAGGAGAATCCCAACTTCATCGAGGAGAACAAAGCTGACCTGTGCGCCTCGCTCCAGAAGACCATCATCGACATCCTTCTGAAGAAACTCGTTAAGGCTGCTAAGGCTCTCAATATTAACGAGATTGCAATTGCTGGTGGTGTGTCGGCGAACTCAGGCCTTAGGGAGGCTATCGAGGCAGAGGGGCGCCGCCGTCATTGGAACACCTACCTTCCTCCTCTGAAATTCACTACCGACAACGCTGCGATGATTGCCGTTGCGGGCTACTACCACTACCTCAATGGCGAGGAGAGCACGCTCGATGTAGCGCCCGTGGCACGACTCGAA
>JAEIGA010013678.1_pt1 | contig 12350 bp, 10 predicted proteins | sample 9270691 | NCBI WGS metagenome assembly JAEIGA01 (sample SAMN17057246, study PRJNA624740) | gut metagenome | biome: biome; isolation source: fecal sample | host: Bos grunniens | place: China: Xizang | collected 2019
CAATTTTCTTAATGCGTCGTTAACGTTTTTCGCAGGATGGATATTTATTCGGTATGCTTTGGTGTTGATGTTTACGGCATTATTATACGGTAATATGATATCAGTGAAGCCCAGCTTTGCGGCTTCTGCTATGCGCTGTTCGATGCGGCTGACAGGTCTGACTTCGCCCGACAGACCAACCTCTCCGCAGAGGCACCATCCTGCTGGCAGCGGTGTGTCGGTATTGCTCGATACGACGGCTGCAACGACACTGAGGTCCATAGCCATATCTGTGGTGCGTATTCCTCCGGCGATATTGACAAAGACATCTTTCTGAGCCAGACGGAAGCCGATGCGCTTCTCGAGTACGGCAAGCAGCATATTGAGGCGTCGCTGGTCGAATCCGGTGGCAGTGCGCTGCGGTGTGCCGTAGGCTGCTGTCGACACTAGTGCCTGTGTCTCAACGAGGAACGGGCGCATGCCTTCGATGGTGGCAGAGATGGCGAGTCCGGAGACGTTGCCGTTGTTTGCGGAGAGAAGAAGTTCTGAGGGATTGCTTACCTCTCGCAGTCCGTTCTGCTGCATCTCGTATATGCCCAGTTCGGATGTCGATCCGAATCGGTTTTTTATAGAACGGAGTATACGGTAGATATGATGCTGGTCGCCCTCGAACTGTATGACGGTGTCAACGATGTGCTCCAGAATCTTCGGTCCGGCTATTGTGCCGTCTTTTGTGATATGGCCTATGAGAATCACGGGTACGCGGCTGCTTTTAGCATATCTAAGTAGCATGGCAGCACACTCTCTCACCTGTGTTATGGTGCCTGGCGAGGCATCAGCCCTGTCGGTTGAGATGGTCTGAATGGAGTCGACGATAAGCAGTTGCGGAGCAGTCTCTTTTATCACTGCAAAGATATTTTCGAGTGAGTTTTCGCAGAGCACGGAGACGTTGGTGTTCTGCGAGAGGCTGTTGCCAGAGAGGCGTTCTGCCCTCATCTTCAGTTGCTGCAGGCTCTCCTCACCGCTGACATAGAGAATATTTATGTCGTTAATATTAAGTATGGTTTGCAGCGTGAGTGTAGACTTGCCGATGCCGGGTTCGCCGCCGAGGAGTACGAGCGAGCCTTTTACGAGTCCGCCGCCAAGCACGCGGTTCAGTTCGCTGTCGTGCATGTCGAGGCGCTGTTCGCCCTCAGCAGATATTTCAGCCAGTTTGCGCACGCCATTATTTTCTGCGAGAGCGGGCAGAACGTCAGCCATGGCGTTTTTGGCGGTGTCGTGCAGAGTTATCTCCTTGAATGTGTTCCATTGTCCGCAGGCAGGACATCTGCCTATCCATTTTGCTGATTCCTGTCCGCAGTAAGAGCAGACGTATGCTTTTTTTTCTTTTGCCATAGAGTGAGAGATGTGTGCTTTATGTGGAATATGCAGAGAGAGTGTGTGTTATTTCTGTTTTCTATACCAGCAGCACAGGTGAGTGATGCCGCATGCTTCGCAATGTGGTGTGCGTGCCTTGCAGATGTAGCGGCCGTGAAGCAGCAGCCAGTGGTGGGCTTTTGCAAGAAGCTCTGAAGGAATAAGTTTTGTGAGCTGCTGCTCGACCTTCTCTGGGGTATCGGCAGACTGTGTTGCGATGCCGAGGCGTCTGCTCACTCTGAATACGTGTGTATCAACAGGCATGGCAGGTATGCCAAAGGCTACAGCAAGCATGACATTGGCTGTTTTTCTTCCGACTCCAGGCAGAGCAGTGAGTTGCTCGAAGGTGTCAGGCACTACACCATTGTGCTCTGTTACGATTTTTTTTGCTAGCGCAGCGAGTTTCTCTGCTTTCGTGTTAGGATAGCTGATGCTCGCTATGATATGCCGAATCTCTTCGGGCGAGGCGTCTGCCATGGCTTCAGGAGTGGGGAAGCGATTGAAGAGCTGCGGTGTCACTGTGTTCACCCTTTTGTCGGTGCATTGAGCACTTAACACAACAGCGCACAGCAGTTGGAAGACGCTACAAAAGTTTAATTCTGTAGTTATTTCAGACTGCTGTGCGTTGAAGAATTCAAGAATACGCAGGGTGCGCTCCTTTTTATTCATGTATGCTTATTTTTTAGTGTCCTTCTGCTCCTTTTTCACTTCGGCTGGCTTGTAAGCCTTGTTGAGTCCGGTTATGATTTCTTCTGTAATGTCATAGCTCTTGTCGGCATAGAGCAGATTCTCACCCTGCTTTGAAAGGATGATAGAATATTTCTTCTCCTTATTATATTTTGCAAGGTAATTCTTTATTGAATCGCGCAGTGCGATATTGAATTTCTCCTGCTCGCTCTGGAATTCTGTAGCCAGTCGCTGCTGCAGCGCTCTCAGGTCAGCATCCTGCTTCTGCAGGTTGAGCTGTATAGACTCTGCCTGCTCGCGTGTGTATGCGTTCTGCTGAAGCTTCTGCTGGAAATTGTTTACAGCGCTCTGCAGTGCTTCGCCTTTCTTCTGTATGGTGCTTTCTATGTTCTGTCCTTTCTTGGTGAGGATTTGTGTGTAGTCCTTGCAGAACTGATATTGAGTCATGATAGAGTCGACCTCGACGTATGCAATTTTGAGTTCTGCTGGTGCTGTTTCGCTTTTTGTTGCAGTAACGTCTGCTGTCTTAGATTTGTCGCATGCTGTCAATGCGAGAGCAACACAGAGTGCTGCGAAAAGATTTGTTTTTTTCATTGTGTTGATTGTATTTTATAGTTTTGTTTCTGTGTCTTGTTTTGTCTTATGCCCATCTTGCTTGCTGCGGCCTTGCTTGCGTGCGGCACGGTCTTGGTCTATAACGCATCCGATGCCTCTCTTTTTCATCTCGTCGCTGTCGTGAATATGAAACGACCGCATCCTGCCATCCTTGCCCGCATAGACCCTGATTGATATAAAAACTATGCTGATAGCAATTATTAACATCGAAAAGAGGAATATTTTGAGCATTTTTTATTACCTTTGCAATATTCAAGTATATAATTCGATTGCAAAATTAGTAAAAAAGTTTCGTATAACCTTATAATATCTCATAATAATGACTAAAAAAGAATTAAAACCAGCAATTGTCTTTGAGGAATTTGCAAAAATCAATGCAATACCACGCCCGTCGAAGCACGAAGAGAAGATTATCGAGTATCTTGAAAGCGTCGGCAGAGAATTAGAGTTGGAGACTATAGTAGATGCTACGGGCAACGTGATTATACGCAAGCCTGCAACGCCTGGCATGGAGCACAAGCCTGTTGTCATACTGCAGTCGCATATGGACATGGTATGCGAGAGCATTGACGGGAAAGATATTGATTTTCTTAATGACCCTATAGAAACATACATAGACGGCGACTGGCTATGCGCTGACGGCACTACGCTCGGAGCGGACGACGGTATCGGCTGTGCTATGCAGCTCGCGCTCCTGCGTGCGACAGACATAGAGCACGGTCCGATTGAATGTGTATTTACCCGTGATGAGGAAACAGGCCTGACAGGAGCGATGGGCATGGAGGCAGGATTTATGACTGGCGACTATCTGATTAATCTTGACTCAGAGGATGAGGGTGAATTCTTTATTTCATGTGCCGGAGGTGTTAATACTACAGCGAGGTTCACTTACACACGTGAGGAGGCACCCGAAGGTATGTTCTTCCTCGAAGCGCAGGTGCGTGGTCTGCTAGGCGGACATTCTGGCGATGATATAAACAAGAAACGTGCTAACGCAATAAAGCTCATTGCAAGGTTTCTGTATCAAGAGATGCAGCGAATGCCATTGCGCATAGCTGATATTCATGGCGGCAAAGCGCATAATGCTATTCCGCGTGACGCTTCTGTCGTTTTCTGTGTGCCTGCTTCTCTTAAGGAGGATGTGAAAGTGGCATGGAACGTCTATGCGGCAGAGGTCGCGGAGGAATATCATGTAACTGAACCGCGTGTGGAACTCCTTATGGGGTCTTCTGATGCACAGCAGGTTATCGAAGAGGATGCTGCGCGTCGTATAATACTCGCATTGCAGGCTATTGACAATGGCGTCTTGAATATGTGTCAGGCAGAAGAGCTGTCATGGCTCGTTGAGACATCGAGCAATCTTGCCAGCATAGATACTGACGAGACAGTGTGCCGCGTGGTCACTTCACAACGCTCATGTGTCATGAGCCAGCGTGCCAATATGGCTGCAACAGTAAAGGCTTGTTTTGAACTGGCTGGCGCTGAAGTAGAGCAGGGTGACGGATATCCGGCATGGCAGCCGCGTGCCAACAGCCACCTCGTGGATGTGACGGTCAGCACATACCGCCAGCTGTTTGGTAAGGAACCGCGAGTTATCGGTATACATGCCGGGCTGGAGTGCGGCTTGTTTGCAGAACGCTATCCAAACCTCGATATGGTGAGCATGGGACCGACACTGCGCGGAGTGCATTCGCCAGACGAAAAACTCCTTATTCCTACGGTCGATATGGTATGGCAGCATCTGTTGCTGATCTTGAGAGAGGTGTAGAATATTTCGCATATGCGGACAGACCATACTAAGAATATCGTTTGAGAAAAAATACAGTCTATTTATACATTTATAAATCATGAAACAATTCAAGGCTGCGCTGTTCGACCTCGATGGCACACTCTTTGATACGGAAGGACAATATAGCGTCTTCTGGAAGGCTACAGGAGAGAAATATCGTCCGGATGTGCCTAATCTCTCTGACGTGATAAAAGGTACAACTTTAGTGCAGATTTTCAATAATTATTTTCCGCACAAGCAATGGCAGGAGGAGATTACAGAAGGTCTTGACCGATGGGAGGAGAATATGGATTTTCCGTTCATTCCAGGAGCACAGGAGTTTATTAGGAATATTCGTGAGCATGGAGTGAAATGTGCCGTTGTCACGAGTTCAAACAGGAAAAAAATGGATGCGCTACGCAGAAAATTGCCTGCTTTTCCAGACATGTTCGATGTGATTCTGACAAGTGAGGACTTCTCTGCATCAAAGCCAGCACCTGACTGCTACATTAAGGCAGCTTCTGTCTTAGGATGCAGCCGTGACGAATGTGTGGTTTTCGAAGATGCTTTTACCGGATTACAGGCTGGCATGTCGGCAGAGATTTTTACGGTAGGCCTTGCCACATATAATAGTGCCGATGCCATAAAGGATAAATGCAACTATGTTATTCAGAATTTCTGCGGCATTGGTTATGATGATGTTGTCAGAATGCTAAACCACGATGTCCTCTGATATGGTTGTAGCCGAGGGACATGACTTGTTCTAGGTACAGCTTATTGCACAGACAGAAATATAACGCCTTTTTTAACACACTTCACGCTTAGATGGATTGCGTAAGGCACACATCCTTCTAAGCGTGAAGTTTTTTTTTTATTTGCTATTTTCTTTTTCCCATGCCTCCCATTCTGCCATTGCTGCCTGCCAGTCAGTCTGCTCACCAGCTTCAATAGCTGCCTGCCGGTCGGTTTCAGCATCGCGCAGCCTGTCGCGTTCGCGCTTAGCCTTCATGTCGGCTATGGTTGCATCGTCAAGGATGTATATTGCTCTGCGGCGTATGGCATCCTGCAGTTCCTGTGGACCGAAGGGCTTTCCGGGTTCGTTAAAGTCGGAGATGTTAAATTCAAAGATGGTACGCAGTATGTGTCTGATGCGTTTCTGGTGGAAGCGTGTCGTTTCAGTCTTTTTCTTAAGTAAAAGGCTGATGCTGTCAATTTCCTTCTGCGAATATTTGTTTCTTCCCATATTTTATGTAAAACGTTCGTTTGTGGTTTGTTGTATGTTTGATTCTCTATTGGTCTGTATGCATCGCTTTGCGACTGTGCTGCCATGCTCTTTTCGTACAAATCTGTTCCGGTACGATGCTTTGCTGGCATGCTGAACTCTCGTGACCGTAACGGTTGATGGCGGTGACAGCATAATAGCATTGCTGAGCCTCGGCAGGAATCAGCATGCATTGTGTGCTGCGTTTCATGGCAATAAGATTTTGCGGATTGCTGGTGTCGACGGGGTAGGAGTGTGAAGCGTATATATTGAATGCTATACCTCCGGCTGTTGCCAGACTGCTCTCTTGCATGTTCCATTTCATTATTGTGTGTCCTCCAATTTCATGCACAGTGAGAAATTCTGGTGTTGGCAACGCTGCCGGTTGCTTTTGTGGTAACGCAGGAGGTAGTGCAGGGTAGGGAGCAAATTGACTGTACACGTAGTCGTATATACCCTTTGTATTATTGGTAAAGAAACGCGAACGGAAAAAGCAGAATCCCATGCCGCTCTGACGTGCTACATTTAATTGTCGGGTCATTTCCGTCAGTGGCCAGTCTTTCTCGCCTTGGTGAAGAAGATATGCTCCGAGTCCTGGAACGACGGTGCAGGCTGCAGCACCTTCTTGCCAGTCGGTCAGGAATGGATAGAAATGGTTTCCACGGAAATACATCATAGGGAAGACTATGTCAACAATACCACGGCTCATCCATTCCTTTACATCTTGATATACTCGGCTTCGTGCGTTCCATCCGCGGCTGCTGAAACGTTTTGTGTCGTCATGCTTGCCAATAGGAGAACAGCTCACCTTTACCCATCCTTTCTCCTGCTTCACGGCATTGTATATCTTCTCCATGATGCTGGTGATGTTTTTTCTTGCCGCATCGGCATTGGGAACGGTCTTTATTGTTTCAGGATAGCGGATGTAGTCAAGATGGATGCCATCTACGTCATAACGGCGTGTTATGCTTTGGCAGTATCTGGCAAGATATTCGGCAGTCTGCGGATTTGCTGGGTTCATATAACCCTCGTCGCCTATGCGCATGACGGCATTGGGAATATTACTGCGCAGATGACGGCATCCTGCATCATTCCATTTGCCTATAGGTATTGTCACAATCCATGCGTGCAGTTCCATGCCGCGCCGATGGCACTCGTCTATTGCAAATGCCAGAGGGTCATAGTTCGGAGTGCGGCCGTTTGTACCCGTAAGACATCTGTCCCATGGCTCGTTACCGGTTTCAGGAGTACTGGGAAATACACTTGTAGCACGCACGCGTGTCTGGAACAGTACCGTATTGATATTGGCTTTTTGCAATCTGTCGAGAATGTCTGTTAATTCTTTTTTCTGCTTGTTGATATTCTTCTCTGTCGTTGCCTTTGTGTCAGGCCAGTCTAATCCGTTAAGTGTTGTCAGCCAGATGGCTCTGGTTTCACGTAGCGGATATGCTGCCTCTGAACGGCATATTGCTGATAGAAGTAGTATTATGGTCGTAATATATATCTTCAAGGTGATAAGGATTTGGGAAATATTTAATATAAATGGTGTGGGCACTCTATAGTAACTCGCTAAGTTCCAACCATCTCATTTCTTTTTCATCGAGTTCTTCGTTAAGCAATGGTAGCCGTTTTGACATTTCGATTATGTCGACAGAATTCAGCTGTCCGGATGACAGCGCAGTCTCTATTTGCTCTTTCTCTTTTGTGAGTACATCGATTTCTGCTTCCAATGTTTCGAATTCGCGTTTTTCTTTAAACGACATCTTTCGACGTGTGTCATTACGGTAAGATTTGCTTTGTTTAGGCTTCGCTTCTGCTTGTTCCTTAGGCTGCAAAAGAAGATATTGCCTGTATTGAGAATAATTGCCCGGGAAATCTTGTATCCTGCCGTCGCCGTGGAAAACTAATAGATGGTCTACAACCTTGTCTGTGAAGTATCTGTCGTGTGATACAACTATCACGCATCCTGCAAAATCCTGCAGATACTCTTCAAGCACCTGCAGTGTTGCTATGTCAAGGTCATTGGTCGGTTCGTCAAGGACAAGAAAATTAGGATTCTGCATTAGTATTGTGCAGAGATGCAGTTTCCTTTTCTCGCCTCCAGACAGTTTATATACGTAATTATGCTGCTGTTCTGGTGTGAAGAGGAAGTGCTGCAGCAGTTGTGATGCCGTAAGATGTTTGCCGTTGCCAAGGGTAATATAGTCGGCAATAGCCCTTACGACATCGATCACTTTCTGGTCATTGCTGAATTTCAGACCGTCTTGCGAGAAATATCCGAATCGTACAGTCTCGCCTATATCAAAGCGTCCGCTGTCAGGCTTAATTTCTCCAAGCAGCATTTTCAGGAATGTTGACTTGCCTGTGCCATTATTGCCTACAATGCCCATTTTCTCGAATCGGGCGAAATTATAGTAGAATTCATCAAGTATGACATTCTTTTCGCCATCATTCCTGTTCCAGGCTTTTGAAACATATTGGCATTCGAATATTTTCGAACCGATATAGACGGTGCTTGCTTTCAGACGTATCTGACGGTCTTCTATGCGTCGTTTGGCTACAGCTTCTAATTCGTAGAATGCATCTTCACGATATTTTGCCTTGTGGCCTCGTGCTTGTGGCTGGCGTCGCATCCAGTCAAGCTCTTTCTTGTATAGATTGTTCGCTGTTTGTATTACGGCGCGTTCGTTATCTATGCGCTCCTGCCTTTTCTCAAGATAGTAACTGTAATTGCCTTTATATGTGTATATCGTATGATTGTCAAGCTCGAGTATTACTGAACATATTCTGTCGAGGAAAAAACGGTCGTGGGTAACCATCAGTATGGTTTTGTTGCTTCGTGACAGAAATTTCTCAAGCCATTCAATCATTTCAAGGTCTAAATGGTTTGTCGGCTCATCAAGAATCAGAAAGTCAGGGTCGTTCATCAGCACACTTGCCAGCGCCACTCGTTTCTGCTGTCCTCCTGATAGTTGCCCCATAGGCTGGCTGAGGTCGGTTATTCGGAGTTGAGTGAGTATCTGCTTCGCATTCTGGTGTTGTTCCTGAGTTGTACTTTTCTCGTTGCAAAACTCCATAACCGTCTGCTCTGGCTGGATGGCTGGTGTCTGGCATAGAATCCCAATCTTGATATCATTACGATAAATCACACTGCCCGAGTCAGCGCTGTCTTCATTAGTTAGAATAGAGAGCAACGTTGACTTTCCTTTTCCGTTCTGAGCTATAAGACCGACGTGCTGTCCTTCAGCAATTGAAAAACTGATGTCTTTAAATAGCATCCGTTCTCCAAACGATTTCGTGAGGTTCTGTACGTCAAGTATTGGGTTTGCCATATAGTTTTTATTTTATGATATAGTAGAAAGAGTGATGATTATACGTTATCTGCAGCAGGCTCGCTGTTAAGATTGCCGATATAATCGAGCAACTCTTCACGGCCGATAGCTTTTTCTGACGACGTAACGAAGTACGGTGGAAGTTCTTCCCAACGATCAAGCATCTTCTCCATCCAGAGTTTTGCTGCTTTTCGGGCTTTCATCTCGCCAAGCTTGTCTGCTTTAGTAAAAACAATGGCAAACGGAATGCCAGATTCGCCAAGCCAGTCAATGAACTTGCGGTCAATCTTTTGTGGGTCATGTCTTACATCTATAAGTACAAAAGTGCATACCAATTGCTCTCTTTGCAAGATATAACCAGCTATCATTTGTTCAAGTTTTTTCTGCACAACCTTAGAACGCTTAGCGAAACCATATCCAGGAAGGTCCACCAAGTACCATTCCTTATTTATGATAAAATGGTTTATTAGTAGGGTCTTACCCGGCATGGATGATGTCTTTGCCAAATTCTTATGGCGGCACAGCATGTTTATCAGCGAAGACTTGCCTACATTGCTTCGTCCGATGAATGCATATTCATTCTTTGTGTCGTTAGGACAAGTGCTGACTGTAGGCGAACTAATTACATATTCTGATGATTTGATGTCCATGTTACTTCTTTTATGTATAGGTGTTTGTATATATGCGGTTATTGTACTACATTTTATATTTTTATCTCTTCAAGCCTTACTGATAGCTCCTCCCATTTTTCCATTTCTTTTTCCAGCAGGCTTTGAACTTCAGTATATTTGCTGACAAGTTCCATATCTGATGCTTTGTCAGGATTGCATAAGAGCGAATCTAATTCTGAAAGCTGTTTTTCTTTCTCAGCAATCTGCTTCTCTGTTTCGGCAATCTGCTTCTCGATGCGCGATATCTGTTTCATGCGTTCTTTTCTTTCGGCATAACTCATGATATCGCTGTCAGAAGGAGTTGACTTTTCTTCCTGCTTCTGCATATTCTCAGCTACAGGGGCTTTCTCTGCTGTCTTCTGAATACTTAGTGCTGGCGCTGCAGCTTCGTGCTCTTTTATCCAGTCGTATATACCACCAATATATTCTCTTACGCGTCCTCCTCCAAACTCATAGATTTTTTCTGCCAGGCCATCAAGAAACTCTCGATCGTGCGATACGATTATCGCAGTGCCGTCAAAAGCCTTTATGGCTTCTTTCAGTATATCCTTCGACTGCATGTCAAGGTGGTTTGTCGGCTCGTCGAGGATAAGAAGATTTACTGGCTCGAGCAACAGACGAATCATGGCAAGACGAGAACGTTCTCCTCCAGATAGAAACTTGACTTTCTTTTCAGACGCTTCTCCGCCGAACATGAATGCACCAAGTATATCATTAATTCGTAGCCTTATCTCTCCTTTCGCAACACGGTCGATTGTTTCGAATACCGTCAGATTCTCGTCAAGCATCTGAGCCTGATTCTGTGCGAAATATCCTATATGTATGTTATGCCCTATTTTCAGCGTTCCTCCAAATGGTATCTCATTCATGATACATTTTACAAGGGTTGACTTGCCTTCGCCGTTCTTACCGACAAAGGCAACTTTTTCGCCGCGTTTGATGATGAGGTTTACGTTTTTGAATACATTATGTGCGTATGTCTTTTCAACTTCATCACATATTATCGGGTAGTCGCCAGAACGAAGGCATGGAGGAAACTTCAACCTTAATGCCGAAGTGTCTACCTCATCTATTTCAACAGGAACGATTTTCTCAAGTTGGCGAATGCGCTGCTGCACCTGTATGGCTTTTGTCGCTTGGTATCGGAAGCGGTCTATAAAAGCCTTTGTTTCTGCAATTTCCTTCTGTTGATTTTCGTATGCTCTGATTTGCTGTTCTCGACGTTCTTTACGTAAAACAACATATTCGTCGTACTTGACCTTATAATCTTCTATATGTCCGCATGTTATTTCAATGGTACGATTAGTAACATTGTTGATGAATGCTCTATCGTGCGAAACAAGAATTACTGCACATGACGACTGGGCGATATATTGCTCAAGCCATTGGATTGACTCTATGTCAAGATGATTGGTCGGCTCGTCAAGTAGCAAAACATCTGGTTTCTTCAGAAGTATCTTCGCCAGCTCTATTCGCATACGCCATCCACCTGAGAATTCTGCCGTCGGACGTCCGAAGTCGGTGCGCTTGAATCCAAGTCCTTGCAGCGTACGTTCTGTTTCTGCCTCGTATTGTTCGCCGCCAAGCATCTGAAAACGCTCCTGCATGGATGTGAACTCCTCTACAAGCTGCATATACTCTTCTGATTCGTAGTCGTTCCTTTCAGCTAATTCCTGCTGCATTCTGCCAATCTCTTCTTGTATAGATAGCGTTCCAGAGAATGCTTTCAGCGCTTCTTCCTTTACAGTAGTGTTATCCTGCAGCTTCATTACCTGCGGCAGATAACCGATTGTAGTTTCGTTTGGTATGGATACCGTGCCGCTTGTCGGACTCTGCTCTCCGTAAATTATTTTAAGCAGAGTAGATTTTCCTGCACCATTTTTTCCAACTAAGGCGATTCTGTCGCGGTTGTTGATTACAAATGACACATGGTCGTACAGCGGGCGAGCGCTGAATTCAACATGCAGATTATCTATAGATATCATCAATTATAAATATTGCGAGTTTGTTTATGAATGAGCATATTCCAGAGTAGGGGAGGGACATCGTGCATAGCTTTGCCCCAAACTCCGGAATAATTACTTTATTGTTGCATCATAAGCATTGTTGCTATGATTTTATTTTATTCCCCTCTTATTCAATGCGTCTGTGTATTTTTTTGCATTTTTCAGATGCTCTGCATATGTTGCTGCAAAGTTGTGCGTACCAGAAAAGTCTTCCTTTGCACACATATATATGTATTTATGATTTACATGATTCAGCACAGCGTCAATGCCGGCAATAGATGGGATGCGTATCGGGCCAGGGGGTAGTCCTGTGTTACGGTATGTATTATATGGAGAATCAATGAACAACAGTTTATGGTATATTCGTTTCAAGTCAAAACGTCTCCATGCATATTTGATTGTCGGGTCTGCCTGAAGCGGCATATTGATTTTCAGACGGTTGATGTACATGCCGGCCACCATTGGTTTCTCTGCATTGTTGGCTGTTTCTTCGTCTATAATGCTTGCCAGTGTGATAACCTCTTGCTGTTTCATGCCCATGGCTTCAGCCTTATTCTTACGTTCAGTCGTCCAGAAACGGTCATATTCTTTTTTCATCCTGTCCAGAAATTTCTC
>JAEIGA010013679.1_pt1 | contig 12350 bp, 10 predicted proteins | sample 9270691 | NCBI WGS metagenome assembly JAEIGA01 (sample SAMN17057246, study PRJNA624740) | gut metagenome | biome: biome; isolation source: fecal sample | host: Bos grunniens | place: China: Xizang | collected 2019
ACCTAACTATTGAAAGTTGAAAGTCTAATGTCTAGAGTTAAAAGTTGAAAGTCAAACGTTGAAAATCAAAATTTGGAAGCTGATGAACGAAGACAAGGACAAACAAACTGTTGAGTACCACATCCCAGCCATGCTCAACGAAACCAACCTCGGGTTGAACATTCAGCCCGGGGGCATCTATGTTGATGTAACTTTAGGCGGAGGAGGACACTCTAGAGCTATTTTGGAAGTCCTTCAGGAAGTTCAGGGAGGTTCAGGAGTTCAGAAGTTCGGAAGTGGCAAATTGTATTCCTTTGATCAAGACTTGGATGCATTGGAGAATGCGAAAAAATCAGGAATCCAAGAATTTCATCGTTTAGGAGTTTGGCAGTTTGTACACAGCAACTTCCGTTACTTAAGAAACTTCATGGATTATTACGGGGTAGAGAGAATAGATGGACTACTCGCAGATTTAGGCGTTTCTTTCCACCACTTCGATTGCCCAGAAAGAGGTTTTAGCTTCCGCTATTCTGCTCCACTTGATATGCGCATGAACCAAACCGGTGGTAAAACCGCGGCAGACATCATCAACACTTACAGCGAAGAAGAACTCGCACGTGTTCTATACATATACGGAGAACTTAAGAATGCCAAACAGCTTGCTAGACGTATCGTCAAAGTACGAGAAAACACCCCTATTGCTCGTACCGAAGAGTTGGTGAGCATAGTCTTAGGGAAGAAGGTTCAGGAGTTCAGGAGTTCAGGGGTTCAGGAGTTGGATGTGCCAGCAGCTGCCAAAAAAGACATGGCTAAAGTGTTTCAGGCATTGCGCATAGAAGTCAATGACGAAATGGGAGCCCTGCGTGAGATGCTACTAGCAGCCAAAGATTTACTCAAACCAGGAGGCAGAATCGCTATATTGACTTATCACTCACTAGAAGATCGTATCGTAAAGAACTTCCTACGTTCAGGAAATCTAGACGGTACTATCGAAAAAGATTTTTATGGAAATATCTTGACACCCTTCAAAGTGTTAGAAAAAGGACTTACAGCTAGCGCTGAAGAAGTAGAGCGCAACCCTAGAGCTAGAAGCGCAAAGTTGAGAGTAGCCGAACGAATATCATCTAAATCTAAATAAATAAACAACTTTACTAAACAACAACAACTATGTGGAAGTTTTCGTTCAAAAAAGTGTTAAGTGGCGACATCTTAACCGAATCATGGCTCAAACGCCAATACAAACTGATCGCACTTATTAGTGTGCTAATATTCATTTATATTCATAGTGGCTACAAAGCACAGTGCCAACAAAAAGAACTTAATGAAGCTCAAAAAGAACTTCAAGACGTCAAATTTGTCCAATTGACAATCAATGCCGAATTAATGGCTAAAACACGACAATCTTCCATAACCAATTTGCTAGAACAAAAAGGTAGCAAAGTAAAACCTAATAATAAACCTGCAATTCGAATACAATGAGCGAAAACATCAAATATACTATCTTGCGATTTGCCATTGTGTTTATAGGTATATTTATGGCCTTTGGCATCATTTTCTTCCGCATAATTTCTCTCCAAACAATCCACCGATCCGAACTAGAGTCGATGGTAGCTGACCGAGACTCGGTTTACAAACCCATCAAAGCTATTCGTGGCAATATTTACGATTGCCAAGAGCGATTACTAGCTAGCAGTGTTCCTAAATATAGCATACATATGGACACACGAGTAGAAGCCTTACATTTGAACAATGGTGAGCTCTTTAAAAAATACGTAGATAGCATAGCCGAAGGATTGAGTCAAATAGTTGGAGACCAAAGCAAAGAGGCTTACAAAACTAAAATTGTACGCGCATACAACGCTAAAAACAAAAAAGACCGAGACATTCGTCTCACCTCTAAACACATCACATACACCCAATTAAAAGAAATACAAAAACTTCCTTTGATTAAACGTGGTGTATATAAAAGTGGATTCTACGCAAGAGACCTAAATTTACGCGTCAAACCATTTAACAGTTTAGGCAGCCGTACAATAGGCGGTATCTATGCAGAAAGCGGCAAAGGAAAATCCGGCATCGAAAAACGCTTTGATCATTATCTCTGCGGCGAAGACGGTATGTCCATTCGTCAACGCCTAGCTAATGGTTGGCAATATGTTCCTACGCGCAAAGAAAAGCACGGATATGATGTTTATACTACTTTGGATGCAAACCTCATGGATATTTGCGAAAGTAATTTGCGTCAACGTCTTGAACACACACAAGCAGATTGGGGATGTGTCGTACTAATGGAAGTTAAGACGGGAGAAATCAAAGCTATGTGCAATCTAGACCGTGGTAGCGACCAACAATATTACGAAACATCCAACCATGCTGTTATGCGCATGGAACCAGGCTCAACCTTCAAAACAATAGCCCTGATGGCAGCCCTTGACGACGGAAAAGTCAATATTGATGATACCGTGCGCGTCTGGAAAGATGGTTGGAAATATCGCAACGCACTACACAAGGATGCCCACCCAAGCGATACCACATATACCGTGCGTCAAGCATTGGCTGTAAGTAGTAATATTGCATTAGCTCGCATCATTACCAACGGGTATAATGGTAGCGCAAAAAAGTTTGTCAACAAACTAAAAAACATGGGACTGTGCGATAGCGTTGACTATATTATTCCAGGTGCGCAACAAGCCTATATCACAGTTCCTAAAGATACAGTTACTATTTCCCGCATGGCCTATGGATATTCCGTAGAACTCAGCCCACTACAAATAGTTACTTTTTACAATGGTATTGCCAACAATGGCAAAATGATTGCCCCTGTGTTAGTTAAAGAAGTCAGAGATGACAAAAAAGTGATCGAATCATTTGAAACACATACTATTTGCAATAGCCTATGTTCTAAACGAACATTAAAAGATATCAAAGCCTGTCTACACGATGTGGTTTGGGACAACGAACTAGGTACAGCTTCCATCAGCAAATGGAAACAACGCAAAGCCCAAAGTGATTTAGTACACATAGCAGGAAAGACAGGAACTGCACAAGTTATCGAAAAGGGTCGCTACATGAACAATAAGCACAGAATGTCTTTTGTAGGATATTTCCCTGAAGAAGATCCACAATACACTTGTATATGCGTAATTCATGCTCCAAGAAACAAAGGAGCATATGATTCAGGTATGGATTGTGGTATTGTTGTGCGAAAAATCGCAGAAAAGACTATGATCTATTCGTGTGAATATTCCATTGATGGAGAAGAATTAATAAAAGCAGCATATCGCTAAAGCGTAATAAAACAAACTGTAAGATTTGATAACAAGGCATATGAAACTTAAGGATTTGCTAATAGGATTTGATGTATTACAAGTCATTGGCAATACAGATATTGAGATCAATGGTATCCAATCAGACTCACGCCGAATACAACAAGGTCAAATATTTGTAGCACAGACAGGAACAACAGTAGATGGACATGCGTTCATATCACAATGTATTGCTAACGGTGCCGCAGCTATCGTGTTGGAAAATGCAGCACATATGCCTACAGACACTACAAGTACAACATATATTCTTGTTAAAAATAGCGATGAAGCATTGGGAAAAATGGCACATACATGGTATGGCAGACCATCCGAACATCTTCGTTTAGTGGGAGTTACAGGCACCAATGGTAAAACCACAACAGCAACCCTTTTATATAAACTATTCAAAACATTAGGAGAGAAAGTAGGACTAATATCTACAGTTGTCAATTACGTAGATGACGAACCTATTACAGCAACCCATACGACACCTGACGCTTTGTCTTTAAATGCATTATTAGCAAAAATGGTCAATGCAGGTTGTAAATATGCTTTCATGGAAGTAAGTAGCCATTCTATCGCCCAACAACGTATTGCTGGTTTGAAATTTGAGGGAGCATTGTTTACAAACCTCACACGCGATCATATGGACTATCACAAAACCTTTGATCATTATCGAGACACAAAAAAACGATTATTTGACAATTTACACAAAACAGCATTCGCCATTACTAATATAGATGACAAGAATGGTCTAGTGATGACCCAAAATTGTCAAGCCAAAGTATATACCTACTCCACACGTAGTCTTGCTGATTTTCGCGGAAAAATACTTGAAGAAGGATTCGACGGCATGCTTTTGCGCGTGCAAAGTACTATAGGAGCCGTGAATACCGAAGTGTTTGTTCCATTAGTAGGGCATTTTAACGTAAGTAATTTGCTGCTAATCTATGGTTGTGGCGTATCATTAGGAGTAGACGCTATGGAAGTCTTGCGCATTTTAAGCGGCCTACGACCTGTCAACGGACGCTTTGAGACTATTCGTTCACAAAAAGGATGGACAGGCATTATTGATTATGCCCACACACCTGATGCTGTAGAAAATGTATTAAGAACGATAAACGAAATTGTTAACGCTAATACCAATAGACAGCAAACGCCAGCTCAAGTCATTACCGTGGTAGGTTGTGGAGGCAATCGAGACAGAGGAAAGCGTCCAATCATGGCTCGAATCGCATTTGACAATAGCACACAGTTGATTCTAACATCGGATAACCCACGCGACGAAGAACCCAACGCGATTCTTCAAGACATGGCAGCCGGTTTGACCTCAGAAGAATTGCACAAAGTATTGATGATAGAAGACCGTGCATCTGCCATTAAAACAGCCTGCACATTAGCAAAAGCTGGCGATGTTGTACTCGTCGCAGGAAAAGGGCACGAAGATTATCAAATCATCAAAGGAGTGAAACACCACTTTGATGATCATGAAGTAGTTAGAGCATGCGCTGAATTGTAAAAAATATTTTTCACAACAATATCTTACCCAATAAAATAGACCACATATGATATATCAACTCTTCAAAACATTTAGCGATTTCCCAGGCGCTCGCCTAATGAGTTACATTTCATTTAGATCTGTAATAGCTGCCGTATTAGCGATGTGTATTAGTATTTGGGTTGGACGTTGGTTCATTAGCCTTCTTCGTCGTAAAAACATATCAGAAACTCAACGCGACGAAAGTATTGATCCATTCAATGTTGCGAAAAAAGGTGTTCCTACTATGGGTGGAGTTGTCATCATTGCGGCTATACTAATACCATGTTTGTTGGTAGGAAACTTAACAAACATATACGTTCAACTCATGTTAATCACTACACTCATTTTGAGTTGTATAGGATTTGCAGATGATTATATCAAAACTTTTCGCAAAAATAAAGACGGATTAAATGGATGGATTAAAATCGCAGGACAAGTCCTATTAGGTCTAATCGTTGGTTTAACCTTACGATATAGTCCAGAGGCCGTAATGAACGAACGCGTCACTAGCCATATTGAGAACAACGTAACTGTTTTTGAAAAATCCCCTGAAGTAAAATCTACAAGAACAACCATTCCTTTCTTCAAAGCCCACGACTTCAACTATGCTGATATATTTTCATTTATGGGTGAAACCAACAAATACAAAGCAGGATGGATATTTTTTGTTATTTTAACAATATTAGTGGTCGCAGCTGTTAGTAATGGCGCCAATCTCAACGACGGTATGGATGGAATGTGCGCTGGAAATTCCGCCATCGTAGGCATAGCGTTGTTAATATTAGCATATATTAGCGGAAACGTTGTCTTTGCAGATTACTTCGATGTAATGTATATTCCCGGTAGCGAGGAAATCACTATCTTTTTAGCTTCATTTATTGGTGCTCTCATTGGATTTATTTGGTGGAATGGTTTTCCTGCTCAAGTATTTATGGGAGATACGGGTAGTTTAACTATTGGTGGAATTATTGGAGTTAGCGCAGTCATTATCCACAAAGAATTACTCTTACCTATTCTATGTGGAATATTCCTTATAGAAAGCTTAAGCGTAATTCTTCAAACACAAATATACAAAATCTCAAAGAAAAGCGGTCAGCGCATTCGTATATGGAAACGCACGCCAATACACGACCACTATCGAACATCAATGGATCAAGTATTACGCAATGACCCAACATGTAAGGTTCTATTCAAAGGCAGAGGGCCATTACTACATGAAACTAAAATAGTTTTACGTTTTTGTATCGTAACACTAATTTTAGCAGCTATAACAATCCTAACACTTAAAATACGATAAACCACTATGAAACGAATTGTTATTCTCGGAGCAGGCGAATCAGGAACTGGTGCCGCCATTCTTGCCAAAGAAAAGGGAATGGATGTTTTTGTGAGTGACATGGGTTCCATTTCTCCTATGTACCAGGCCTTACTCAACCAACATCAGATTGCTTGGGAATCTGGTCAACACACTGCAGAACTTATACTCAACGCCGATGAGGTAATCAAGTCTCCAGGTATCCCTCTCACTACCCCATTGCTGCATCAACTTATTGCTCAAGGCACACCTATCATATCAGAGATTGAGTTTGCAGCCCGCTATACAACTGCCAAGATGATCTGCATCACAGGTTCTAATGGCAAAACCACAACAACATCCTTGTTGTTTGATATGCTACGCAGAGCGGGTTTGGATGTTGGTCTAGCTGGCAATATCGGAAATTCACTTGCATTGCAAGTTGCGCAAGAAGACCACGAATATTATGTTATTGAATTATCATCATTTCAACTTGATAATTGCTATGATTTCAAAGCGGACATCGCTATCTTGCTGAATATTACACCTGATCATTTAGACAGATACAATAATGAATTTCAAGGTTATATCGACGCAAAATTCCGCATCACACAAAATCAAACTGCAGAGGATGCTTTTATATACTGGAGCGAAGATCCCGTGATTGATCGCGAAATAGCTCGTATTCATCCACAAGCAACTCTCTATCCTTTCGGCAGCAACCAACAAAACATGGCCTACACAGATGGAAGTCAAATAGTAGTGCAAGCTTGTGACAAAGTAACTCCTTTGCAAATCCCTTTGAACGAATTATCTCTGCAAGGTAAACACAACCAATATAACTCTATGGCAGCCAGTTTGGCAGCTCAAATCTTACATATTGAGAACGATGTCATCCGTAAAAGTCTAGAGCAGTTCACTGGCGTTAATCACCGATTGCAACATGTGGCTACCATCCGTGGAGTACAATATATCAATGATTCTAAAGCTACTAACGTCAATTCATGCTGGTATGCACTAGAAAGTATGAACACACCTACCGTATTGATATTAGGCGGCACAGATAAAGGCAATGACTATAGCGAGATTGATGCATTAGTGAAAGCCAAATGTCACACCTTAATCTTCATGGGTCAAGATAACAGTAAATTGATTGCACATTTTGAAGACAAAGGTATTCCATATATTTCTGTAAATAGTATGGAAGCCGCTATCAACAGCGCATATCAAGTAGCTAAAAGTGGAGATACTGTACTCCTATCCCCATGTTGCGCAAGTTTTGACTTATTCAAAAATTACGAAGACCGTGGTGAACAATTTATGCAAGCAGTACGAAACCTATAAAATCACATAAACTATGAAACAAAACGAACTAATTCAAAAGTTTAAATCGCAACTCAAGTATATTGACCGCGTATATTGGCTATTATTTGCAGTATTAATTATAGTTGCCATTTTGGCTTTATTTTCTGCAAGTAGTACGTTAGCGTTTGCCGAAAATAGTACGCTTAACCCTATTATAAACCAAATGACGTTTATCGCAGTAGGTGTAGTACTTGCATTTGCTGTACAATTCATTCCGAGCCGATACATTCGATTATGCGGTTACCTAGGACTGATTGTATCAATCGTTTTTTTGTTATTAACCTACACAAAGATGGGTGTCCGTATTAACGGAGCAACACGTTGGTTAAACATAGGAGGTATTGTTTTTCAACCATCAGAGCTTGCAAAAATCACATTATTAATCGTAGTAGGTGACCTATTGAGTAGAATTAAAAACAAACGAGATGAAGTTAAATATTTCTTCATTGTTTTGGCAATTACAGCACTTGTATGCCTATTGATTTTATTCAACAACTTATCTACTACCCTATTGCTTGGAGGCATCATTTTTATATTATTCTTCCTAGCACGCATAAACTGGAAATATTGGTTGACCACCTTATGTATTACCCTTGTAATGCTTACTGCTGGTTATTTGATAGTTAAATTTGTATTTGTCGTTCCTGATCGCGAAATAGAAAACAAGTTATTAAGTCGTGCTATAACATGGGTCAACCGTGTTGATTCCATGGTAGCAGAATGGAAAGCTCCTGCAGATCCTAAAAATGCATTAGAAGATAATTATCAACGCACCATTGCAAAAGTGGCAATAGCTCATGGAGGAGCATCACCATTCGGAGTGCTCCCTGGCAACAGTACAGAACGTAATTTCCTACCTCAAGCTTTTGCTGATTATATATTTGCAATCATAGTTGAAGAATCCGGTATTATAGGCGCCACCTTCCTGATGTTTATATACCTAGCTATTCTTTTCCGCTCATGCTTAATCAGTAGTAAGTATACAGATTATTCTGCCATGCTGATGGTAATGGGATTAGCACTAATGCTAACATGTCAAGCAATGGTTAGCATGGCAGTATCTGTGGGTATTGGACCTGTCACTGGACAACCTTTACCGATGATTAGTCGAGGAGGTACGAGTGTTCTGGTAACAAGTCTATACTTTGGCATCATCATGTGTGTTGCTAGAGAGCAAAAGGAACTGCGAGAGCGTCAACAAATCAGTATCGCAAATAGCCAAAACGATATTCCAAATATTGAATTGGATTAATTGAGCACATAAACATTAAAACCCTACTCTAAATGAAAGTACTAATTTCAGGAGGCGGAACAGGAGGTCATATATTCCCCGCAGTAAGCATAGCCAATGCATTACGATCTATAGACCCTAACTGCGAAATATTATTTATCGGAGCAAATGGTCGTATGGAAATGGAACGCGTCCCTCAAGCTGGCTATCCCATTGTCGGATTACCAGTTCGTGGATTGGATCGACGTCATCCATTGCGCAATATCGGTGTCGCTATTGACTTTCTTCGATCAATGTGTAAGGCACGTAAAATCATTCGTGATTTTCGACCTGATGTTGGAGTAGGAGTTGGTGGATATGCTAGCGGAGCAGCGATGAAAGTTGCCGCTACAATGGGAATTCCAATTCTATTGCAAGAACAAAATGGCTTTGCTGGAGTTACCAATAAGATGCTAAAAAACAATGCTAGCAAAATCTGTGTTGCTTATGAAGGGATGGAACGATTTTTTCCAAAAGACAAACTGATATTAACAGGTAACCCTGTTCGCCAGAATATTAAGGACGGAGACAAGAAAGACGCTATTAAATACTTTAACCAAACATTTGGAGTTGATTTTAGTGGTTCACGCAAAACTCTGCTGATAATAGGCGGTAGCTTGGGCGCTAGAACCATCAACAATAGTATCATTAATCACTTGGAAGAGTTGCTAGACGAAGACATTCAAGTGATTTGGCAAACTGGTAAAAACTATTTTGATACTTGCAAAGAAGCCCTATCAACCCATATTTCACAAGCAAGTACTACACCTAAGGCCCAAATTATCTGCACAGACTTCATCTCGCAAATGCCACAGGCATACGCACTATCTGACCTCGTAATTTCACGTGCAGGTGCTTCTTCTATATCTGAATTATGTTTGTTAGGAAAAGCATCAATATTGGTTCCTTCTCCAAATGTTGCTGAAGACCATCAAACGCACAACGCCATGGCACTTGTGAGAAAAGACGCCGCTATCCTAATAAAAGACATAGATGCTAACTCCCTTTTAGTCAAGGAAGCTTTAACACTAATTAAAAACAAAAGTCGCCTAGAATCACTTGAGAAAAATATCCTAACTTTGGCACAACCGGATTCGGCCCATCAAATCGCTTTAGAAGTAATCAAATTAGCAAAAAAACAATAATCCCCCTGATTATAAACAACAAGCGCAGCCCCTCAGCTGCGCTTGTTGCGTTATAATACTACTTTTATTTTCTAATCCATGTTTGACTTCTTCCCAACAATCCCGCCTTGTCTAATGAACCACGTAGAATAAGTTTACCATCCTTAAGATACATCTTTCCATAATAAAATTTTCCATTATTAGGATCAAGCACCTTGCCCCCTCTTAACTCTCCATTTTTTGATTGCATATCGCGCACAATAGTTAATCCTAATATAGGCTGATTGTAATCTTCACCAGAACACTCAACACAAAGAGACTTTGAATTCCCAAATAAATGTACAATTTGTCCATAGTACAATCCATTATCTGCTTGATAAATTTTAACTACTGACTTTTGCTTCCCTGTTTCATCATCAATTGTTATCCACTCACCCAAGAAAGCAGATTGTGCACTTGCACTAGTAGCAAAGATACATGCAAAAAACAATAATAAACTTCTCATTTTCATCTTTTTAATCGTTTTAATGTAAATAAAATAGTAAATAAAATATTTAGGGTTTCGAAGATATCCGTTGCAAAGGTATAAAAAAAATTTCGAACTTACCAAATAAAACATAAAAACTGAAAAATATTTTTATATATCAAAAGTTTACACGAAATATTATAAATATTTGTGTATTTGCAAAAAAAACATTACCTTTGCAGCGTAATATATGATAAAATTATGAGATTAGTATTTGCATCGAATAATCAACATAAACTTCAAGAAGTCTGCCAGATCTTGCCAAAACATATCACCGTTTTGTCACTCAAAGATATCGGTTTCTGTGAAGAAATTGATGAAACAGGGGAGACATTAGAAGAAAATTCTGCCTTAAAAGCACAAACTATTTGGCAATGGCTAGATAGCAAGAAGTTAATCTTCCAAGTGGATGGAGTGTTTGCTGATGATACCGGTTTGGAGATTGATGCACTAGGTGGGAAACCAGGCGTTCGCACTGCACGCTGGGCCGGTGAAGATTGTAACGATGCTGCTAATCGAAAGAAAGCCCTTGAAGAGCTCAAGGATAAGGAGAATAGAAATGCACAATTTCGTACCGTAATCACATTAATCACCAAAGAAAACACCATTCAAGTGGAAGGTGTGGTACGTGGACATATCAGCAAACAAGAAGAAGGAGCAGGCGGATTTGGATATGACCCTATATTTGTACCAGAAGGACACAACAATACTTTTGCAAGTCTTCCTGCCTATGTTAAGAATAGCATCAGTCATAGAGCAAGAGCGTTAGAAGCGCTAAAAAATCGACTTAACGATTAGATTAATATCGTTGCGATAGTTGAATATCGGTAAAACGATTCAAGATAAAAGAATGAAGAGATATATTTGGATAATAATATTGGCTATAGGTCATTGTTTCGGGGTTATGAGTGCAGTTAGCGACCCTGTGTATCAATCGCACTGGAAGACCCACTTTGCATACAATAGTGTGCAACTTATAGCTTTGGATCACGAAGATGTATATGCTGTAGCTAATGGAAAGCTATTCAGTATCAACCAAATGACTGAAAAAGTAACATTATACAACAATTTCTCAGGTATGCATGGTATCGAAATCGCACAATTGGCATATGATACTACGCGCCACCAAATGTTGTTGGTATATGTCGACGGAAAGATAGATGTATGGAAAGACAAAAGCAAAATGCACTATGTCTCGGACCTATATAGCAAACAATTGAGTTACTCCAAACACTGCAACAATATCACCATCCATGATTCAATAGCGTACCTTGCTATGGATTTTGGAATCCTAACTTTTGATCTAGAAAAATACGAATTAGTAGACACCTACTACATTGGTGATGAGGCAAAAGCAGTGAAAGTGCTAGATGTACAAGTACGAGGAGACAGCATTTACGCCAAGATTCAAGAAGGCACTTCATCAACCACAGTAGCGGCACATATAGAAGAAAATATCGTAGACTACCGATATTGGAAGAGCGTGAGTGATCAATCCGTAACATGGGATAGCAAGAAGGGAAAAGAATACCGCAGCGAAAACGGCGACACTTGGCGTGTGGCTGGCAATAAAGGCGTGGAACGCCAAATGATAACCGGTGGCACAACCTATTATTTGCCTGATGGCCCAGAAGTGAATGTGGCATACAAATTGGTAAGCGAAGGCGGAAGATTATACGTAGTACCTGGAGGAAGATGGGTAAACCAAAATAAGCAGCCAGGACACGTGATGATCTTTAACGGAGAACAATGGCTCAACATCACCGAAACTAAAATCAAAGCTATTACCCAAAAACCTGTATTAGATCTGACCGACATTGCCGTTGATCCTCTAGACTCTACACACTATTTCGTGACTAGTTACGGAACAGGACTATACGAATTCAAAGCTGACCAACTACATAAACATCACACACCATCCAATAGCATCATTGGTGCTGCTGCACC